>Ga0307431_1000034_pt1 | contig 117796 bp, 120 predicted proteins | sample SalMarWE160170MG_FD_202155 | JGI IMG/M metagenome (GOLD analysis project Ga0307431, IMG submission 202155) | Salt marsh sediment microbial communities from the Plum Island Ecosystem LTER, Massachusetts, United States - WE1603-170 | ecosystem: Environmental > Aquatic > Marine > Intertidal zone...
TAACTTTTTAACCATAGAAAGGATATATTATGGCTAAACAAAAATTTGAAAGAACAAAGCCGCATATAAACATAGGAACTATAGGTCATGTGGACCATGGTAAAACAACTCTTACCTCAGCAATAACAAAGGTGCTAAGAAGTACCGGGCTGAATGTAGAAGAAAGGTCATTTGATTCAATTGACAATGCTCCGGAAGAAAAGGAAAGAGGAATAACCATAGCCATTGCCCACGTGGAATATGAGACGGCAAACCGCCACTATGCACATGTGGACTGCCCGGGTCATGCAGACTACGTAAAAAACATGATTACAGGTGCAGCCCAGATGGATGGGGCAATCCTTGTGGTATCAGCAGCAGATGGCCCAATGCCACAGACAAGAGAGCATATACTTTTAGCCCGACAGGTAGGAGTTCCATACATAGTGGTATTCTTAAATAAGACAGATATGGTAGATGACCCCGAGCTTATCGAGCTTGTTGAAATGGAGGTAAGGGACCTTCTTACCGAATATGAGTTTCCTGGTGATGAGGTGCCTGTGGTAAAGGGTTCTGCTTTAAAGGCAATGAACTGTAACTGCACTGATAAAGCAAACTGTCCTAACTGCAAGCCCATCATAGAGCTTATGGAAAAGGTTGACAGCTACATAAAGACTCCACAGAGGGATGTAGATAAGCCATTTCTTATGCCTATAGAAGATATATTTTCAATTACCGGCCGTGGTACCGTAGTTACCGGCAGGGTAGAAAGGGGCAAAATCTCCCTCCAGGATTCAGTTGAAGTAATAGGTATAAGGCCAAAGATACAGAAAACTGTAGTAACCGGTATCGAGATGTTTAGAAAACTTTTAGATGAAGGTCAGGCAGGGGATAACATAGGACTTCTTTTAAGAGGAATTCAGAAAGAAGATGTTGAAAGAGGACAGGTAGTGGCAAAGCCTGGCTCCATTACGCCTCACTTTCATTTTAAAGCCCAGGTATATGTTCTTTCCAAGGATGAAGGAGGCAGGCATACTCCTTTCTTTAACGGATACAGGCCCCAGTTTTATTTTAGAACCACTGATGTTACCGGAACGGTAGCTTTAGCTGAAGGGGTAGAGATGGTAATGCCCGGTGATAATACAGAAATGGAGATAAACCTCATATCCCCCATAGCAATGGAAGAGGGACAGAGGTTTGCTATACGTGAGGGTGGAAGAACTATTGGAGCTGGTAGTGTTACAAAGATAATGGAATAAGAAAGAAAAGATGAGAAGCAGGAGAAACTTTAATGGCAGCAAGTAAATTGGGTCAAAAAATTAGAATAAAATTAAAAGCTTATGATCATGAAGTAATAGACCGCTCAGCAAGGAAAATAGTGGAGGTTGTTGAAAACTCAGGAGCAAAAGTTTCGGGTCCAATTCCGTTACCTAATAAGAAAAATGTGTATTGCGTCATAAGGTCTCCTCATGTAGACAAAGATTCGAGAGAGCATTTTGAAATAAGAATACATAAAAGACTTATAGATATTATAGAGCCGACACCGAAAACGGTAGACCTTTTAATGAGATTAAGTTTGCCGGCAGGGGTTGGCATAGAGATAAAGTCCTGATTGAGCAGGGCTTAGATGTTTTCTGGAAAGTGGTGTATAAATGGTTAGTGCTATATATGGTAAAAAAATTGGATGTACCCAGATTTTTGGTGAAAATGGAAATGCTGTATATGTTACAGCAATTGAAGCTGAAAATGCTGTGGTTGTCCAGGTTAAGAATAACGAAAAAGATGGATACAATGCTTTAAAAGTGGGGTTTGGAAGAATTAAGGATAAAAAAGCTACCGGGCCTCAAAAAGGTGAATTTAATAAGAATAAGCTTGATATTAAGAAGAACTTAAGAGAAATAAGAGTGGACAGCTTTGACCGGGAATACAAACCGGGAGATATTTTAGATGTAAATGTTTTTAAGGTAGGAGATAAGATAAAAATTACCGGAAATAGCAGAGGGAAAGGGTTTTCCGGAGTAATAAAGAAGTATAATTTTCATAGAGGAAGAATGACACATGGCTCTCATTCTCACAGGATACCGGGTTCAGTTGGCATGTGTGCCACACCTTCAAGGATAGCAAAGGGTAAGAAGATGCCGGGAAGAATGGGAGATAAGAGGACAACTGTTCTTGGCTCGGAAATAATTGATATTATCGGGGATGAGAATCTGATATTGGTAAAGGGCAGTGTCCCGGGCTCTAAAGGCAGTCTTGTTTTTTTAAGGAAAGTTTGAATGATAATAGTGTTTGAGGAGAATTAATGGGCAGTTTGAGTGTAGTAGACCAGGATGGTAAAGAATTAGAAAAAATAAGTATATCAAATAAAGTAGTAGGCTATAAGGTAAATCCTGAAGTGCTGTATCAGGAGGTAAGGAGATATCTGGCTTCTTTAAGGTCTGGAACTCATAAAACCAAAGATAGAAGCGAGGTAAGAGGCGGAGGTAGAAAACCCTGGAGGCAAAAAGGTACTGGAAATGCACGGGCCGGTACTATAAGATCGCCTCTGTGGAGAGGCGGAGGTGTAGTTTTTGGTCCTGAACCAAGAGATTATTCTTTTAAGTTAAATAAAAAGGTTGTAAAACAGTCAAAGTTGATGGCTCTGTCAGAAAAGTTCAGGGAAAAGAAGATAATAGTGATAGATAAATTAAGTTTTAAAAATCCAGGGACAAAACAGGCGGCGAAAATATTGAAAAATCTTAATTTAGATAAAGACAGGGTGCTGGTTGTTTTAAATGATTTAAATACAAATGAAGAAAAGTCTTTCAGAAACATACAGAATGTTATGGTGGATAGTACAAAGGGATTAAATACATATAACATTTTACTGGCAGATTATATATTTTTTACTAAAGATTCTATGAATGATTTTGTTAAGAGGTTGGGTAATGAAGGATCCTAGAGATATAATTCTTTCCCCGGTGGTATCAGAGAAGAGTTATGCTGGCGTCCAGAATAAGAGATATTCTTTTTTTGTCGATACCAGAGCGGAAAAGAGTGAAATAAAAAGAGCTGTTGAAAAGATATTTAAAGTTAAAGTTTTAAAAATAAATGTAATTAATGTTAAGCCGAAGCCAAAAAGAATCGGGAGATCTGCTGGTTTTAGCGCGAAAGAGAAAAGGGTTACTGTTACACTTGGTAAAAATGATAAAATTGATTTTTTTGAGTCAGTCTAATTTATTCTGGAGGTATTAAAGTTGGCTGTTAAAAAATATAAGCCCACTTCTGCTGGCAGGAGGTTTGGGACAGTTTCAGATTTCTCTACCCTTACAAAGAAGAGGCCGGAGAAATCTTTAACAGGTCCGTTGAAAAAAGATGCAGGAAGAAATAATAATGGAAGAATTACCAGGAGACATAGTGGAGGGGGGCATAAAAAATTATACAGGATTATTGATTTTAAAAGATTAAGGGATGGTATTCCGGCAAGGGTTGAAGCTATCGAATATGACCCTAACAGAAGTGCCAGAATCGCTCTGTTAAGTTATAAGGATGGTAAGAAGAGCTATGTGATTGCTCCACTTAAGCTAAAAGTAGGCGATATATTGATGTCAGGGGAAAAGGTTGATATTAAACCCGGTAATGCCCTTCCGTTAAAAAGTATTCCTGTTGGAATGATAATTCATAATATTGAACTGAAAAAAGGTAAAGGTGCGGAGCTTGTAAGGTCAGCCGGGGCGAGTGCGCAGCTCCTTGCGAAGGAAGGAGAATATGCAAGCATAAAACTTCCGTCTGGTGAGGTTAGATTGGTTAGCGTAGAGTGTAAAGCATGTATTGGGCAGGTTGGCAATACAACTCATGAGATAATACAGCTGGGTAAAGCAGGCAGGAAAAGATGGCTCGGTGTAAGACCATCGGTGAGGGGTACGGCAATGAATCCCATAGACCATCCCCATGGCGGAGGAGAAGGTAAGAATAAAAGTGCAGGAAGGAATCCTGTAACTCCATGGGGTAAGCCAACGCTTGGTTATAGAACCAGGAAGAAAAATAATCAGAGTGATAAATATATAGTCAGGAGAAGGAATAAGTAACCGTTTTTAATTTTTTATCTGGAGGGGGGCTAAAGTGTCAAGGTCTCTAAAAAAAGGGCCTTTTATTGAAGAAAGATTATTAAATAAAATAGAAGAACTGAATAAATCAGGGGAAAAGAAAATTATAAAAACCTGGTCGAGAAGTTCAACTATTTTTCCTGAAATGGTTGGCCATACTATAGCTGTCCATGACGGTAGAAGGCATATTCCTGTATTTATTACAGAGTCTATGGTCGGTCACAAGCTGGGAGAGTTCGCACCGACAAGGTCGATAAGACCTCATGTTTATAAAGGTAAGAGCGAGAAGGTTACAACTGTTAAGAAATAAACAGTTCGCTTAAGTGTTAGGAGGTTATCTCTTTGGAAGCAAAGGCTGTTGAAAAGTATATAAGGATGTCACCAAGAAAAATAAAGTATGTTGTTGACGCAATAAAAGAAAAACCTGTAGAGGATGCCATAGATATATTATCTCTGACTCCGAAGGCAGCTGCTATTGTGGTAAAAAAAGCCATTCAGAGTGCGGTGGCCAATGCTACGGAGAACCATAAAATGAAAGAGGAAGATTTGTTTATATCAAAAATAATAGTAAATGAAGGGCCAACCTTAAAAAGGTTCATGCCAAGAGCAAGGGGCAGAGCTACAAGGATAAGGAAAAGAACCGCACATCTATCAGTATATGTATCTGATGGGAAGGATAAGGTGGAGTAGGATGGGACAGAAGGTAAATCCTGTTGGATTCAGGATTAGTATGAATAATGGCTGGCAGTCCAGATGGTTTGCTTCAAGAGATTACGGCAAGCTTATTAAGGAAGATGCTGTTATAAGAAGTATGATCGAGGAGCAGCTTGGAAATGCAGGAATATCTAAAATTGAAATCGAGAGGACAGAAGAAGAAGTGAAAGTGGATATGTATACTTCCAAGCCAGGCATAGTCATAGGCAGGAGAGGTGCAACTATAAATGATATTAGAGATTCAATAGAGAAAAAAGTAGGTAATATTATCCAGCTGAATATACTGGAAGTAAAGAAGCCCGAGCTTGTTGCAAAATTAGTGGCTGAGGGAATTGCCTCTCAGTTAGAAGGAAGGGTCAGTTTTAGGAAAGCTATGAAGAAAGCAGTTTCATTATCCATGAAGGCAGGAGCAAAGGGTGTAAGAATCCAGTGTTCGGGCAGATTGGGTGGAGCTGAAATGGCGAGGACGGAATGGTACAGGGAAGGAAGAGTTCCACTGCACACACTAAGGGCAAATATTGATTACGGTTTTGCGGAAGCAAACACAACTTTTGGCAAGATTGGTGTCAAGGTGTGGTTATATGCTGGTGATTTAATACTTGATGAAGAAGATATCAAGAAAAATAAACAGGTTGTTAGAGAAAATAGTAGAGAATCAAAAGTTAGATTAGGAGATACCAATGGCAGCAATGTTAATACCTAAGCGGGTAAAATACAGAAAAGTGCAAAGAGATAAGATGAAAGGGAAAGCAAAGGGTGGTACAAAGCTATCTTTTGGCGAGTATGGGTTACAGGCACTGGAGTCTGGCTGGATGACAAGCCGTCAGCTGGAAGCTGCGAGGGTAGCTCTTACAAGGTATATAAAAAGAGGAGGAAAAGTCTGGGTTAATGTCTTTCCTCATAAGCCGATAACAAAGAAACCGGCAGAAACACGTATGGGTGGAGGAAAAGGTGCCCCGGAAGATTGGGTGGCTGTAGTAAAACCAGGCAAAATTTTATTTGAGCTTTCGGGTGTTAGCATGGAAATTGCAAAGGAAGCTATCAGGCTGGCTTCTAATAAGCTGTCATTAAAAACAAAATTTGTGCATGAAGACTTGTAAAAATCTGTAGAGATAAGGCAGAACATGAAGATAAGTGAAATAAGAGAACATACTAAGCAAGAGCTGGAAGCTAAGCTTTTGGATATAAAAAAGAGTCTTTTTAATCTGAAGTTCCAGAAAGCCACCGGGCAGCTGGAAAATCCGGTCAAAATAAGGAATCTGAGAAAAGATATCGCAAGAATAGAAACTTTATTGAGGGAGAAGGAACTTTATGGAAAGGGTGACAGTAAAACCGGGGAAGATGATAAAAAGACTGAGAAAAAAGGCATAAGAAAATAAAGGGGGACTTTTGGAAAGAAGTGGATCTAAAATAAGAGTTGGAAAGGTGGTCAGCCAAAGCATGGATAAGACAGTAGTTGTGGCTATAGAGTCTTATTATAAACACCCTTTATATAAGAAAATTTTAAGGAAGATAAGAAAGTTAAAGGTTCATGACCCCGAGAATATTTGTAAAATAGGTGATTTAATAAAGATTTCTGAAACCAGGCCGCTTAGCAAAACTAAACGCTGGAGGCTGGTGGAGGTAATAAAGAAAACAGGGTAAAAAGGATTTAAGAATGATTCAAGCTGAAAGCAGGGTAAATGTAGCAGACAATACCGGTGCACGTGAAATTGAATGCATCAGAGTTCTTGGTGGTTCCAGGAAAAGATATGCAAGAGTTGGAGATGTATTTGTAGCTGTAGTAAAAGATGCCAATCCCGGTGGAGTTGTAAAAAAAAGTGAAGTGGTAAAGGCTGTTCTTGTGAGGTCAAAGAAGACATACAGAAGGCTGGATGGTTCTTATGTAAGGTTTGATGATAACGCAGCAGTTATTATTGATGTACAGAACAACCCCCGTGGAACAAGAATATTCGGTCCTGTAGCGAGGGAACTGAGGGATAAAAATTTCATGAAAATAATATCGCTTTCGCCTGAGGTAATCTAACTGTACCAGGAGACGGAGTCTAAAAAATGTTAAAAATAAAGAAAAATGACAGAGTTAAAATTATAAAGGGAAAAGATAGAGGGAAGACCGGTAAAGTACTACGTATAGAGTCTTCAAAAAATAGATTATATGTTGAAGGAATTAATATTGTAAAAAAACATATGCGGCAGAAAGACCAGAGTAATCCAGGTGGAATCCTGAAAAAAGAAGGGCCAATTGAAATCTCTAATGTTGAATTGATATGCCCTAATTGTGGTAAAGCTGTAAGAGTGGGTTTTAAAGTTAAAGAATCTGGCGAAAAAGCAAGAATATGTAGAAAATGTAATCAGGAAATTTAAAGAATGGGTTTTTGGTGATATTGATGGAACCAAGGTTAATGGAAAAATATAAAAAAGAAATAGTACCTGGATTGATGAAAGAGGGTAAGTTTAAAAATGTAATGCAGGTGCCAAAAATCGAAAAAATATGCGTGAATATGGGCGTAGGTTCTGCAACTCAGAATATAAAAGAGCTGGAATCCGCCAGCAATGATCTTGCTGTAATTACAGGGCAGAGGCCTATCATAACTAAAGCAAGGAAATCAATCGCTGGTTTTAAAGTAAGAGAGGGGAACCCTATTGGGTGTATGGTTACATTAAGAGGTAAAAGAATGTATGAGTTTCTGGATAGACTGCTGAGTATAGCGATTCCGAGGATAAGGGATTTCAGGGGGCTTTCTAGAAAGAGTTTTGATGGCAACGGAAATTATACTATGGGGATAAGAGAACAACTGGTTTTTCCAGAAATAGATTATGACAGTATTTTAAGCGTTAAAGGAATGAACATAACTATTACAACAACAGCTAAAAGCGATGAAGAGGCGTTAGGTTTACTGGAAGAATTTGGATTTCCATTTAAGAAGTAAAAAGATTTAATTTATAAGGGAGATTTAATTGGCAAGAAAAGCACTTATAGAAAAACAAAAAAGAGGAAACAAGTATAAAACAAGAGAATATAACAGGTGTTTTATATGCGGAAGGTCAAGAGGTTATTACAGGAAATTTGGTTTATGCAGGATTTGTCTCAGGAAAATGGCACATGAGGGAAAAATTCCTGGATTGACCAAGTCCAGTTGGTAAAAGGAGGATTTATGTCAGGGGTTACAGATCCGATTTCAGATATGTTAACCAGGATAAGGAATAGTTGTATTGCTAAAATGGATAGCGTTAATATTCCATATTCAAAATTTAAAAATGAAATAGCAAGGATATTAAATGAAGAAGGCTATATCAAAAGTTATGAGGTTCTTAAGGACGAAGGTCCCGGGGGTATTATTAAAATATACTTAAAATATAGTAAGGATAAAAAACCAAGCATAATTGGGTTAAAGAAGATAAGCAAGCCGGGACTCCGGGTTTATGCTCAAAACGACGAGATTCCAAAAGTGCTGGGAGGATTGGGAACTGTTATATTATCTACTTCAAAAGGCGTGCTTACCGGCAAAGAAGCCAGAAAGCAGAAGGTAGGAGGAGAAGTAGTTTGTTATATATGGTAGAAAGGTGATTTGAGAGTGTCGAGAATAGGTAAAAAGCCGATAATTGTGCCGGAAGGCGTAGAGGTTAAGATAGATGGCAATAATGTTAATATAAAAGGTAATTTAGGAGAACTTTCCTTAAAATTTGATAAGGGTTCTGTTAAATTAAATAGAGAAGATAACAGATTGGTGGTTGTTCCGCTTTCCTTGAGTAATGAGAATAGAGCCAAGTACGGACTTTACAGGAGCCTTATTAATAATATGGTAACTGGTGTTACCAGTGGGTTTAGTGAAACACTCAAAATAGTTGGAGTAGGTTATAGAGCTGCTAAAAAAGAGGAAAATCTGGAGATATCCGTTGGCTATTCAAACCCGGTGATAGTAAACCCCCCGGCAGGCATATCATTTGAAGTTCCTGATAATGTGACAATTATAGTTAAGGGGATAGACAGGCAGCTGGTAGGAGAAACATCAGCTAAAATAAGAAGCATAAGAAAACCCGACCCTTATAAGGGGAAGGGAATAAAATATGAAAATGAAGTAATAAGAAGGAAAGTTGGGAAAGCAGCAATTACAAGCACCAAGTAATTACTTACAGGAGATTTTATGAGAAATAAAATAGAAAGAAAAGATAAAGTTCTGAAAAGAAAACTCAGGGTCAGACATAAGGTCGTAAAAAATGGCGATCACTTGAGGCTTGCTGTTTATAGAAGTAACAAATATATATATGGCCAGATAATAGATGATAAAGCCGGCGCTACAATGCTAGGGATATCAAGTAAGGATGTAGAAAGCAAGGATGGCGATAAGGGTAAAATTGATATTAGCTTTAGAACCGGCGAAGCTCTTGCCGCACTGGCAAAAAAGAAGAAAATCAACGAGGTAGTTTTTGATAGAAGTGGATATAAATATCATGGAAGAGTTAAAGCGCTTGCAGATGGTGCAAGAAAAGGTGGATTAAAGTTTTAACCCTTTTTATTAAGGAGGATGTTTCGTGGTCGAAATCTCTAAAGACACAGAATTAGCTGAGAAAGTAATAAAAATAAATAGAGTGGCAAAAGTTTTAAAAGGCGGCAGAAGATTTAGCTTTAGCGCACTTGTGGCAGTAGGTAATATGAATGGTATGGTAGGGGTTGGTTTTGGTAAAGCTAATGAGGTTTCTACTGCGATTCAAAAAGGTATCAATAACGCCAAGAAACATATGTTCAGGGTACCTCTGGTTGAGGGGACTATACCATATGCGGTTGACGGCAGGTTTGGAGCAGGGCATGTATTTATGAAGCCAGCCTACCATGGTAAGGGAGTGATTGCAGGTGGTCCTGTTAGAATGATAATGGAGCTGGCCGGTGTTAAAGATATTTTAACCAAGTCACTCGGGAGCGCCAATGCTTTGAATATTGTTAATGCGACTATAAAAGGTTTACAGATGCTTAAAACTCCGGAACAGATAGAAAGCTTACGGAGTGTGGATAAGGAAGATGAGGTTAAAAATATTTAATAGGGTCTTAGTTATTATATTTTAGTTTGGGTTATTCTGAAGGAGAAAAAGTGAAACTTGGTGATTTAAAATCCCCCGGATCTATAAAGAAAAAGAAAAGAGTGGGCAGAGGTGGTGGTTCCGGTCACGGTACTACCAGTGGAAGGGGCAGCAAGGGACAGCTTTCCCGTTCCGGAGGTAAGACCAGGCTCGGTTTTGAAGGCGGTCAGATGCCTCTCCAGAGAAGGTTGCCGCATCTTAAGGGGTTTAAAAATAAGAGAAAGAAAATAAATAACCTGGTGAATGTAAGCCAGTTAGAGAAATTTAAAGATGGCAGTGTTGTTGATTTAAATGTACTGGAAAAGAATGGGTTTATTAAGAACAAATCAAATCCTGTTAAAATACTGGGTAGCGGCGAGCTTACAAAAAAGTTGACGGTAAAAGCTGAATTTTTCAGTAAAAGTGCCGTGGAAAAGATTGAAAAAGCAGGTGGGAAAATAGAGGTGATTTAATGCTCAGGGCAATAATAAATGCCTTTAGAGTTAAAGAAATAAGGAACAGGATACTATATACTATAGGGATTCTGGCTGTTTACAGGCTTGGTGCAAATTTAACGGTTCCCGGCGTTGATGCTTCCAAAATCCTGGAACAGGTTGAGACTGGATTAATGGGCATGATGGACCTGTTTTCAGGAGGTGCCCTCGGTAATTTTGCGGTTTTTTCTCTGGGCATAATGCCATATATAACTGCTACTATTGTTATGCAGCTCCTTCAGGTGGTAATCCCACGATTGGAGCAGCTTGCAAAGGAAGGGGAGTACGGTAGAAGGAAAATAAATCAGATTGCAAGATATATGACAGTGGGTCTGGCTTTAATACAGTCCATAGCAATGGTATTTTTCTTCAAGGGCTATAACGCTATAGTTGAATTTGATTTCATGCATGTTAGCCTGATTGTAGTGACCCTTACTGCTGGTACTACGGTGATAATGTGGCTGGGCGAGCTGATAAATATTCATGGAATTGGAAATGGAATTTCACTTATAATATTTGCCAGTATAATATCAAGGATACCTGGTCAGCTTATAACTCTGTTTAGACTGGGCACAAATTATTTCTTCCTGGCTATTTTTATAATTTTTGCCATTGGAGTGATTATAGCTGTAATACTTATTCAACAGGGTGAGAGGAAAATACCTGTTCAGTATGCAAAGAGGATTGTAGGTAGAAAAGTCTTTGGCGGACAGAGCACCTACATACCGCTAAAGGTAAACCAATCAGGAGTAATGCCTATAATACTTGCTGTATCTGTTATATTATTCCCTGCAACCATTGCGCAGTTTGTACCGGTTCAATGGCTTAAGTCAGTTGCCAATGCAATGAGCTCAACAATAGATGGAAAAGTAAATCCTATTTATGCCATAGTATATACACTTCTTATTATAATATTTGCATATTTTTACACTGCTATAACTTTTAACCCCCTTGATACTGCGGATAATTTAAGAAAGTATGGTGGTTTTATACCGGGCCTGCGTCCCGGGAAAAATACAGCGGATTATTTGACCAATATTTTGAACAGAATAACATTACCCGGTGCGATATTTTTAGCTATAATAGCGCTTTTGCCTGAATTATTGATTAATTATCTTGGAATACCTTTTAGATTTGGTGGAACCTCGATTATTATTGCTGTAGGTGTTGCACTGGAAACGATGAGACAACTTGAGTCACAACTTACTATGAGAGATTATGAGGGATTTTTAAAATGAGAATAGTATTACTTGGACCCCCGGGTGCTGGCAAAGGAACACAGGCTGCGGCTATTTCAAGAGAAATTGGAATACCGCATATATCAACGGGAGATATCCTGAGGCAGGAGATTAAGAATAAAACTGAATTGGGAAAGAAGGCGGCAGATTTTGTCGAGAGCGGCAAGCTGGTTCCTGACGGGATGATAGTGGAGATAATAAAGGAAAGGATAAAAAGTGGGGAGCTGGATAAAGGGTTTTTAATGGATGGTTTCCCGAGAAATTTAAAGCAGGCAAAGATGTTTTCAAAAATGATGGAAGAGCTTGGCATTAATCTGGATAAAGTTATAAATATAGTTATTGATGAAAACGAAGTTATAGAGAGGCTTGGTAAAAGGAGAATTTGCAGTGTGTGTAAGAGTATATTCAGCCTCAGTGATATCGGTGATGATGTAAAGAAATGTCCCAAATGCGGGGGAGATCTGGTGAAGAGAAAAGATGATAGCGAAGATGTTATCAGGCATAGGTTAAAAGTATACGACGAAGAGACAAAGCCGCTGATAGATTATTATACTGAGGAAGGATTACTGGTAAATGTTAATGGGTCAGGCAGGGAAGAGGAAATAACCGAAAGGATATTAGACAATTTATGATAATATGCAAGTCTGCAGATGAGATAGAGATAATGCGGAAGGCAGGAAACATTGTTGCCCAGGTTCTTTTGAAAATAGAAGAAATTTTAAAGCCAGGTATAACAAGCAGTTATATAGATAAAGTAGCTGAAGATTTTATAGTCAATAAGGGTGCTTTACCGGCTTTTAAAGGCTATGTTGGAAGGTTCGGGAAGACCCCATACCCCGGTAGTGTATGTGTATCTGTTAATGAAGAAGTTGTTCACGGAATTCCGGGTAAAAGAGTTATAGAGGAAGGGGATCTGGTTTCCGTGGATGTTGGTGTTAAAAAAGATGGATTTTATGGAGATGCAGCACGAACATTTAAAGTTGGTAAGGTAAGCAGGACAGCAGATAGGCTGTTGAATGCTACAGGAGAAGCACTTGAAAAAGGTATAGAGCAGTGTGTGGCAGGTAATAGATTATCTGATATATCACATGCAATTGAAAGCAGGGCCATAAAGGATAAATTTTCTGTGGTAAGAGATTTTGTCGGTCATGGTATTGGCAGAGAAATGCATGAGGATCCACAGGTTTTAAATTATGGACTTCCTGGAAGAGGACCGGTTTTAAAGGAAGGAATGGTTCTTGCTATAGAACCAATGCTAAACGAGGGTGGCAGTGAAGTGATAGTATTGAGTGATTTATGGACTGTTGTGACTTATGATAAGAAATTATCCTGTCATTTTGAAGATTCGGTGGCTATAAGTAAAGATGGGCCTGTTATATTGACAAGAATTTAGAAATATTAATATTGTTAAGATTTTATAGACATTATTTGATATTTTTGATAACCTACGTATTTGCGCTATTTTTATATTAATATAATAGCACGGAGGTTTAAGATTTCTAAAAAAGAAGATGTAATAGAAGCCGAGGGGACTATTTTAGAGGCTCTTCCAAATGCGATGTTTAGAGTGGAGCTTGAGAACGGTCATAGGGTGCTGGCACATATTTCGGGTAAGATGAGAATGCATTATATAAAGATTTTACCGGGAGATAAAGTTAAAGTTGAGATATCACCATATGACTTAACAAGGGGTAGGATTATTTTTAGGAAAAAGTAATTTTTTATTTTTTGTTATATAAAATTCAGGATTATGTTATCCGTATAGCAGCAGTGTAAGTAGTTGATGAAAAAGAGGAGAAGAAGATGAAGGTTAAGCCATCAGTTAAAAAAATATGTAAGGATTGCAAGATCATAAAAAGAGAAGGAAAAGTAATGGTCATCTGTAAAAATCCACGCCATAAACAGAGGCAGGGTTAAGGAGGTTCTAATTGGTAAGAATAGCGGGTGTAGATATACCGAATGATAAGCATATCTGTGTAGCTCTAACTTATATTTATGGAATCGGCAGGTCAACTGCTGATAGGATACTGGAAAAGTTAAATATTAATAAGGACATAAAAGCCAAGGACCTGAGCGAAGATGAATTAGTCAGAATAAGAGCATATATAGATAGCAACTATACAATTGAAGGGGATCTGAGAAGAGAAGTAACTCAGAATATAAAGAGACTAATAGAAATAAATTCTTATAGAGGGATAAGGCATAAAAGAGGTTTGCCTGTAAGAGGACAGAGGACTCATACCAATGCCCGAACAAGGAAGGGCAAGAGGAGAAGTGTGGGCATAAGAAAAGGTGAGTCTTAATTAATTTTTGTTTAGGAATTGCAGGAGGTAAAGTTGGCAAAGAAAACCGGCGTTAAAAGGAGATTAAAAAGCAAGGAAAGAAAAAATATACCATATGGTATTGCACACATTCAGTCTACTTTTAATAATACTATCGTAAATATTACAGATTTAAATGGTAACACCATTGCCTGGGGCAGTGCTGGAGGCCAGGGTTTTAAAGGTTCAAGAAAGAGCACGCCTTTTGCTGCCCAGATAACAGCTACTGCGGTAGCAAGAAATGCAAGAGAGCATGGGCTTGTAAAAGTTGATGTGAGAGTTAAAGGTGTAGGTTCGGGACGAGAGACTGCTGTTCGAAGCTTACAGGCTGCTGGATTGGAGATAGGCAATATAATTGATGTTACACCTGTTCCACACAACGGGTGCAGGCTTTCCAAGAGAAGAAGGGTTTAAAAAGTTTAAATTAAGGAGTTATCTTATATGGCATCTGAAAAAGGAAATCCCTGCAAACAATGCAGGCGAGAAAAAATGAAATTATTTTTAAAGGGTCAGAGGTGTTTTTCTGATAAATGTGCACTTGAAAAAAAACCTTATGTTCCAGGGCAGAGAGCCAAAAGAAGGTTTATTGAAACAGAGTACTACTCACAGTTGAGAGAAAAGCAAAAAGCGAGAAGATATTATGGTTTAATGGAGAGGCAGTTTAAGAATTATTACGAGAAAGCAGTTAAAAGAAAAGGAGTTACAGGAGAAGTTTTGCTTCAATTCCTGGAAACAAGGCTTGATAACGTTGTCTATATCATGGGGCTTGCTACCTCGAGAGCGCAGGCAAGGCAGTTTATTACCCATGGCCATATATGTGTAAATAATAAGAAAGTTGATAGGCCTTCATATCAATTGAAAGAAGGCGATGAAGTAAGCATAGCTGATTCAAGTAAAGAGATAGCTCCTGTGGTTGAGGCAAAGGAGAGTGGAGGGACGCTGACTGTACCGGAGTGGCTGGAAGTAGATCTGGAAAATCTAAAAGGTAAGGTCTTAAGATATCCCGAGCGTGAGGAAATAAAAGCTCCTATTAATGAGCAGATAATCGTCGAGCTTTATTCTAAGTAATATGGATATTCATTTGGATATTCTTTTTTAGGAGGTAGATACAAATTGCTAAAAATGCATAAACCCAATGTAATAGTTAAGCATAAGGATGATTTCTCAGGTGAGTTTGTCATTGAACCTCTGGAAAGAGGTTTTGGGCACACTCTGGGTAATTCAATCAGAAGGGTTCTGCTTTCATCTATAGAGGGTGTGGGAATTACAAGAATCAGAATTAATAATATTATGCATGAGTTCTCAACTCTCGAGGGCATGAGAGAGGATATACTGGAATTCATTGATAACCTCAAAGGGGTGGTTTTTAGAATGGAAGGCGACGAGCCTGTAATGCTAAAGCTCGAAAAAAAAGGTCCGGCAAGTGTGGCCGCCTCAGATATAGAGCTAATGACTGATGTAGAAATAGTGAATCCGGATAAATATATTTGTACCCTGACAAAGAAAGGTAAATTAAATACAGAAATTAGAGTTGAGAAAAACAAAGGCTATAAAACTGCAGAAGAAAATGAAGTTGAGGGGGAGCCCATAGGGGTTATACCTATTGATACGATATTTTCACCTGTAAAGCTTGTTAATTTTAAAGTGGAAAATACAAGAGTTGGTCAAATGACTAACTTTGATAGACTTACGATAAACATAGATACTAACGGTAGCATAAAGCCGGAAGAGGCTTTAAGCCAGGCATCCAAGATTATAAATGATTATATGGCGCTTATGATAGACCTTTCGGAAAAGGAAAATAAAGATGAGCCCATTTTTGAAGAGATTGAAGAGGAAGATACAAAACAGGAATTTCCTTCAATTGAGGAGCTGGAGCTTTCGGTCAGGGCGTATAATTGTCTGAAGAGAGAAGGTATTGACTCTGTAGAAAAATTACTTGAGTATAGCGAAGACGAACTTCTTGATATACGAAATTTTGGGCAGAAGTCTATTCAGGAAGTTAAAGATAAGATTAAAGACTTGGGTTTATCTTTTAAGCAGAAATAACAGGCAGGTGAGTTAGAATTATGGTAATACCAAAAAAAGGCAGTAGATTCGGTGGAAGCAGTAGCAATCAGAAGGCTATTATGAGGAATTTAGCTATTTCCCTTTTTAATAACGGGAAAATTAAGACCACTACTGCAAAGGCAAAGTATTTGAGAAGCTTTGTTGATAAATTGATAAGTACGGCAAAAAAGGACAATCTGGCAGCAAGAAGAAATTGTATAAAATTACTGGGCAATACCGATGCTGTCCGGAAGTTGTTTAACGATATAACACCGGCTATGTATGATAGATCAAGTGGTTTTACAAGAATAGTCAGATATAAAAATAGAGCCGGGGATGGAGCTGAGCTTGTGATTATGGAGCTCCTTAAAAAATAAAAGACAAGTTTGTGTTATTTTGACAGCATATTTTTAAACCGGTCGATATGATAAATAACTACATGGCTGTTGTGGAATATGATGGGACCAATTACATGGGATTTCAGATACAGCCGGATGGAGTTAGTACTATACAGGGCGAACTTACTGCAGTTCTTTCAAAGATACTAAATGAGGAAATTGATTTGAAATATGCAGGCAGGACCGATGCGGGAGTTCATGCAAGATACCAGGTAGTTAATTTTAAAACCAGCAAGGAACTGGATACATATAGAATAAAATGGTCTGTAAACAGCATGCTTCCTGATGATGTAGTTATTAAAGAACTGAAGAAAGCCAGCCCTTCCTTTGATGCTAGGAGGGATGCATATCTAAGGGAGTATAGCTATTTCGTAGTTAATAAAGAGTATCAAAGTGTTTTTTTGAAAAAGTACAGCATCCTTATTAATAAGAAATTAGACATAAAGCTTATGAGGAAAGCTGCAAGGCTGTTTGTAGGAGAAAAAGACCTGGCTTCTTTTTGTAACCCGGAGTGTCTTGGAAGAAACACTGTGCGAAAAATATACAGATTTACTGTAGAGAAGACAAAAGATGACCTGATAATTTTTAAAATTGCAGCAAACTCTTTTTTGTATAATATGGTCAGGATTATAGTAGGGACTGTACTGGAGGTAGGTGCCGGCAGTAGAGAGCTGTCAAGCATAGAGGAAGCTTTCAAAAGAAAGGACAGAAGGCTGTCAGGGAAAATAGCACCTGCAAAGGGGCTCATTCTTACCGGTGTGGAGTATTTTAAGTGATTGGAGGAAACAATGGTTAATACAGGGCTTAAGACATTTAATTTAAAAAAAGAAGAAATTAAAAGGAAATGGTTTTTGATAGATGCGAATGGCAAAAATCTCGGAAGGTTATGCACGGCTGTAGCAAAAATTTTGAGAGGCAAGGATAAACCGACTTTTACGCCTCATTTAGACTGCGGTGATTATGTGGTGATTATAAATGCTGATAAAATAAAGGTTACAGGTAATAAATTAGAAGATAAAAAATATTATAGGCATTCTGGTTATGTAGGCAATTTGAAGGTTACGAACTTAAAGGAAATGCTTGAAAAGTCACCCGAGTTTGTTGTGAGAAAAGCAGTAAAAGGAATGCTTCCTCACAATACGCTGGGAAGAGAAATATTAAAAAAGTTAAAGGTATATAGGGGCGAAAGTAACGTGCATATTGCTCAAAAACCGGAAAAACTTGAAATATAAAAAAGGAGAATTAATTTGATAGATCAAGTAGTTTACTATGCAACTGGTAAGAGAAAAGAATCAATAGCCAAAGTAAAGCTAACCCCCGGTGAAGGTAAAATTACAGTAAACTCCAGAGATTTTAAGGAGTATTTTAAAAGAGAGTCTCTTCTAACTACTATTGTTGAGCCTTTTAAACTCACCGGCACAGAAAGTGCTTACGATGTTATTGCTGATTTATCAGGAGGAGGCATAGCAGGGCAGGCAGAGGCGCTGCGCCATGGTATCTCAAAAGCGCTACTTGAGATTAATCAGGAATACAGGCCAATACTCAAAAAGGAGGGTTTCCTAACCCGGGATTCAAGAGTTAAAGAAAGGAAGAAGTATGGCCTTAAAAAAGCAAGAAAGAGACCCCAGTTCTCTAAGAGATAATCGCTTTTTCTTGATGGATTACCCCTGTTTAAAAATACACCTGGACAGAATATCGTCCAATAGCAAAATCATTACAGAGAGTTGTTCAACTATGGGTATTTCCGTTGTGGGTGTTACAAAGTGTGTTCTCGGGGATGTAAAAATAGCATCGGCAATGAAAAAGTCAGGCATTACAATCTTTGGGGATAGCAGGATAGAAAATCTTGAGAGATTAAGAAAATTTTTTGGTAAAAATCAGCCACTTATAATGTTAAGAAGTCCTATGCCAGGTGAAGTAGACAGGCTTGTTGATATCTGTGATATAAGTCTGAATACAGGACTGAAAACAATTGATAGAATTGAAGAAGTCTGTTTAAAAAAAAGATTGAAGCATAGAGTAGTTGTAATGGTGGAAACAGACGACGAGAGAGAGGGTCTTACACCTGATGAGGTGGTTGTTTTCTGTGAGCATATTGTCAAAAATTGTAAAGCTGTCAGGCTTTATGGCCTTGGAACCAATGCAAGATGTATCTCTGACAGTGGGCCTACTCCTGAAAGCATGGGTATCCTCCTGGATTTAAAAGAAAAGGTCGAAAGAGCTACAGGAATAAATATTCCTTTAATATCAGGAGGCAATTCAAGCAGCTGGAATTTAGTGGACGAAGGCCGTGTCCCTTATGGGGTAAATCAGCTGAGAATAGGGGAGGCTATACTTCTGGGCCACGAGACCGTAAATTACAGACCAATAACGGGAGCCCATACGGATGCCTTTATTCTGGAGGCGCAGATAATAGAGGTTAAGAAAAAGAATGGCAGGGTAGACAGGGTAATCCTGGCTCTCGGTCTTCAGGATGTTGATAAAAGTAATATATATCCCCTTGATCCCGATTTATATGTTAAGGGCCAGAGCAGCGACCATACTATTCTGGGGATAAAAGAATCTGGTTCCAGGAAAAATATAAATAGTTTTTTAACATTGCAAACTGGTGATATAATTTCTTTCAAGCTTAATTATTTTGGATTAATGTCATGCATGACTTCACCTTTTGTAAAGAAGAAATATATAGAAGGATGAGTTAATTTTAGAATAAAAAAATTTTTAAAGGAGATTAATATGTTAAGTGCTGATGATTTTTTCGATCTTTCGCTGACCCCCTTTAAAAGTCTATTTGATGATACTGAATACGCCTGGGATGCACTCAAGAAAATAAAAGAATATATATATGAAAATATCAGGCCAAATGTTATTGATTTAAGGAATGGCGAGGTAGTTATCAGTAAGACGCGTGTTTTGTATAATGGTGAAGTTTTTGAGAAGGGCTTTGATATAGATCTATCAAAAAAGAAACCCCTGGTAATTAAAAATAATAAGATTCTTGATGAGGCAAGTATAATATATGCTGGCGCAATCCTGATGGATGACAATATATCAATTGGCAGGGGGACAGTTGTAGAGCCCGGAGTACTTATAAAGGGGCCTGCTATCATTGGTGATAATACGGAATTACGCCAGGGAGCTTATTTAAGGGGGTTTACACTGGTTGGAAATGGGTGTGTAGTTGGCCATACAACAGAATTAAAATCCTGTGTTATGCTTGGTGAAAGCAAGGCAGGACATTTCGCGTATATTGGTGATAGTATCCTTGGAAAAGTAAATCTTGGAGCAGGAACGAAGCTTGCAAATTTAAAGATAGTTGAATCAAGTGTTAATGTTGATATAAATGGTAAGAAATATGAAACGGGCCTGAGAAAGTTCGGGGCAATACTTGCAGATGGCGTAGAAACAGGATGTAATAGCGTAACCACCCCGGGGACTATTCTGGCGCGGAATGTACTTTTATATCCTAATATAACTGCCAGAGGTTATTATCCGCCTGAGACTATAATAAAATTGAGGCAGAATCAGGAAAAAAAGCAGAGGATGTAGTATTTTAAAAAAAGATTGAGAGAATGAGTAAAAGTTTTAGCAAAAAAGGAGGAGCGGTATGAGCAAATTATTCGGAACTGATGGAATAAGAGGAGTTGCAAATGAATATCCGATCACACCGGATATGGTTACTCAGATTGGTCAGGCTACTGCACATATATTAAAGAAAAGAAAACATCGCTCAAGAATTGTCATAGGTAAAGATACAAGACTTTCTGGTTATATGATAGAGAGCTCGCTCGTTTCAGGTATATGCTCAATGGGAACCGATGTAATACTTGTTGGACCTATACCTACTCCTGCTATTGCTTTTTTGACTACGAATCTTGACACTGATGCGGGTATAATGATTTCTGCCTCTCATAATCCATATCAGGATAATGGAATTAAAATCTTTTCAAAAAATGGCTATAAGCTGTCTGATGAAGAAGAAATGCAAATTGAGGAGTTAGTACTATCAAAGAAACTACCAAATCTTCTCGTAAGTGCAGAGAACCTTGGACATGTATCAAGAGAGGAGGATGCAGGAGGAAGATATATAGTATTTCTTAAAAACTCTTTTCCAGAGAATCTTGACCTCGAAGGGATGAAAATAGTTCTTGATTGCGCAAACGGAGCTACTTATAAGGTAGCGCCGGTACTATTTGAAGAGATGAGAGCGGAAGTTATTGCTTTAAATATCTCTCCTGATGGTAGAAACATTAATCTGAATTGCGGCTCTCTTTATACAGAAAATCTTGCGGAAAAGGTGGTAGAAACCGGCTCGGATATAGGGCTGGCTTTTGATGGCGATGGGGACAGGCTGATAGCTGTTGATGAGAAGGGCAATATAGTAAATGGTGATAAAATAATTGCAATATGTGCCAGGAGTTTAAAAAACGAGAAAAAGTTAAAAAATAATACTGTAGTGACAACTGTTATGAGTAATCTGGGGCTTTCAGTGGCATTTAAGGAGATGGGCATAAAAAATATAACCACAAAAGTTGGCGATAGGTATGTACTTGAGGAAATGGTAAAAAATGATTGTATCCTTGGAGGAGAAGACTCCGGTCATGTAATTTTTAAGGAACACCATACAACTGGAGACGGCATCTTAAGCGCGCTCCAGCTGCTGGCTGTTATGAGGAAAGAAAAGAAATTTCTTTCTGAGTTATCTAAGGTTATGAAAACTTTCCCCCAGGTTTTGATAAATGTAAGAGTAAAGAGAAAGGCTCCACTTGAAGAAATACCTGAATTAAAGAAGGTGATATCAGATGTCGAGGCAGAGCTTGCCGGAAAAGGAAGAGTGCTTGTAAGATATTCAGGTACCCAGCCAGTCTGCAGGGTTATGCTTGAAGGTTCTGATAAAGATGAAACCCAGAGACTCGCAGATAAAATAGCAAGAGTCGTAGAAGAGAAATTAAATTAGAAGAACTAAAGCTTCTAAATTCACTTGACTTCTTTTTTAACTGTAAAGACGGATTAAAGAAAACGCTGCTGGCTTTAAAGATACGGAAAAACATGTGCGGGTTAGAGATTCATAAAATCGAAGAAATCTTGGGAAAGACGGGGCCTCTTACAGGCAGGGAGTTATGCAACTTCTCCGGGATGGACGAACTTTCCCTCTGGCAAATATGTAATAAATCAAATGAGATTGTTTTGAAAATTGCAGGCAGGAGATATTTACGACTTGACGGTTTCGTTAAAGGATATGCAAGGCTCTCCCCATCAATAAAACGTGAATTTCTGACATATACGATAGCTGGTCTGAAAAAAGATTCAAAAAAAATAAATGATAGGGTTAATTTAATTTTTGAGGGGATAAAAAACATTAGCAGGCAAAAACTGGAGCTTGCCCGCATAGTAGTTAATAAAATAGTTAAAAAACAGAGTAATCCGGAAGTGGTAGAAAATCACTCATGTTTTATAATTGCAGGAGATGTAGTTTACATGATGGCTCATTCCGAGCCGAGGCCGGAGGTTTCAACCAGTGAGATGGTTAGAGGTTCTGACCTTGACATCATAGTAGTTACGGAAAGCTTACCCGATAGTTTAGCAAAAGAACTTGACCAATCAATTTACAAGGAAAAATATTATCTGATAAAGAATCCTACTTACAGGGAAGAGATAGACTATATTATTAAGGATATTGAAAAGGTAAGAAAACAGCTGAATTTTAATACTTTTAAATTCAAAGTAGCATCAAAAATTTTATGTGAAGGAAAGTATCTTTATGGAAGCAGAGAGATTTTTAATGAAATCGGAAGTATGCTTTTGAAAAGGAAAATTCCTGAGAAATTGCGCGCCCTTGAAGATGAAGCAATAATTAATAGAGAAAAAGCGGAATCCTATCTACTTGAGAATACGGAAATGCTTCAGGAAGAAGAATATATGAAACTTTTTTATACAAGTCAGGAAAAAGAGGAAATCTTTTAATATTAAAGGTGAATATTTTTCACTGTTTTTTTAAATTTATTTCAATTTTTTTGTTTTTTTAAGTTGCTAACTCCGAAGCTGCTTCTCTATCGAGCACTACTGTTGCTTTTCCTCTATATATCTGTATAGCGGATGCTGTGACTCTTGTTGTTACAGGGTCCTGGAGGGCTTTAGCAACGATTTTTGCTTTTTTCTTCCCGTTTGCTATCATAAGGAGCTGCTTTGCTTCGAGGATGGTCTCCATTCCCATGGTTATAGCCCGGTCCGGCATGTTTTCTCTTTTTATGTTTGCTTTTTTGAAAAAGCTCTCGTAGTTATCATCCATTGTCTGTTTTGTAAGCGATATGACTCTTGTCCTTGATGAAAGAGATGAACCGGGTTCATTAAAACCCAGATGCCCATCTCCACCTATTCCAAGAAGCTGAAGGTCTATTCCACCTGCTCTTTTTATTTCATTTTCATACCACTTACAGTATTTCTCCGGCTCGGCAGTAAGCCCATCCGGTATGTTAATGTTCTCTTTTTTGATATTTAGATATTTAAAAAGTTCTTCATACATAAACCTTGCATAACTCTGGTCAAGTTCATAGGGAAGGCTCAGATCCATGGCTACCCCGATGTATTCGTCAAGATTGAAAGTTTTTACCTGTGAGAAATCCAGCCCTTCATTGTGCATTTTTATAAGTTCCCTGTAGGTACCTATGGGGGTGCTCCCAGTTGCAAGTCCAAGTACACATGAGGGTTTAGATTTTATGCAACTGGCAATGATATCCGCAGCACATTTACTCATATCTTCATAATTGTCTTTTATAATGATTTCTATTTTTACCTCCCTGTTAAAATTGATAGAAAAATATGTTGATTATTATTACTGTTTTTTGTAACTTTGTACAGGAAACTGTCTTTGACATAATAAATTCTTAGTTTCTGCATCTGTTATTATAATATTTTTTATTATAATTTTATAGAATTAAGTGTATGATATTTTGATTATTAAATTTATAATTGAATGTAAGATTTTTTAAATTTACAAATCTGGAGGGTGTCTGTGTGCGGGATTGTTGCATATGTTGGAAGTAAAAAATGTAAAAATATTTTGATAAACGGACTAAAGAGACTGGAGTACAGGGGCTATGACTCTTCGGGCATAGCTATAATACCGGATAATGATAACAGGAAAGGCAACCCTGCAAATAACAAAATAAAGATTGTAAAGGAAGCCGGTAAAATAAACACGCTAGAGCACGAAATAAATAATCTGGAAATAGATGGCACCTGCGGGATAGGTCATACTAGGTGGGCTACTCACGGTGGACCGACCAGGTTAAATGCTCATCCTCATTCGGCGGATAATGATAGTATTGCCGTAGTTCATAATGGAATAATAGAAAATTACACAGATTTAAAAGAAGAGCTTGAAAGGGAAGGGCATAAATTTATGTCAGAGACCGACACGGAAGTAATACCCCATTTATTGCAAAAATACTATAGTGGTGACATGCTCAGGGCGATGCAGAAGGTTGTAAAAAAAATCAAAGGTTCAGGAGCAATTGTAGCCATATCGAAATATAATCCAGAAGAACTCATAGGTGCGAGAATATTCAGCCCGCTTATTGTGGGTATATCAAAGAGTGGTAATTTTTTTGCCTCGGATATACCGGCAGTTCTGGGTTATGCGGATGATTTTATAGTGATTAACGATTTTGAGACCGTCAGGCTTACCAGAGATAATGTTGAAATTTATGACAGGGAAGGCAAACAGGTAAGAAGGAAGCCTTTTAAAGTTGACTGGGATATTTTAAGTGCCGAAAAGGGCGGTTATGAAGATTTTATGTTAAAAGAAATTTTCGAGCAGCCCTATGGAGTAAGGGAGACAATGAGAGGCAGGCTCTCAAATGGAAGGCTTATTTTTGATGAGCTTAACCTGTCAAACGAAGAGATTAAGAATTTAGAAAAAGTGCAGATAATAGCCTGCGGGACATCCTATCATGCAGCGTTAATAGGCAAACAGGTAATAGAAAAATGGGCAGGGATTCCCGTTGAGGTAGATTTTTCTTCAGAATATAGATACAGAGATGCACTGGTCGGGAAGAATTGTTTATTTATAGCTATAACACAGTCAGGTGAAACAGTGGATACCCTTGCCGCAATAAGGGGAGCAAAGTCAAAAGGGGCGAGGCTGGTGGCTATAACAAATGTTACCGGGAGCTCGGTATCGAGAGAAGCAGATTCTGTGATATACACCCATGCAGGTCCGGAGATAGGTGTTTGTGCTACAAAAACTTTTACTGCTCAAATTATTGTTATGTATCTTATAGCGCTGTATCTCGCAAGAGCAAATGGCAGTATAGATAAAAGCAAATTTAAAAAAATAATAAATGAACTTGAAATTATACCTGATAAGATACAGAGCATACTGGACGAAGCGGGAAAGATAAAGAGAATTGCTGATAAAACTTATAAATATACCTGTTTTTTGTTTATGGGAAGGATTTTCGGTCTGCCGTCTGCTCTTGAAGGCGCATTAAAGTTAAAAGAAATTTCTTATATCCATGCGGAAGGATATCCGGCCGGTGAAATGAAACATGGCCCCATAGCACTTACTGATAATAAAACAGTGGTAGTGGGAATTATGCCTGTTGATTCGGTCTATGATAAAATGTTAAGCAATATTCAGGAAGTAAGGGCAAGAAAAGCCACTATTTTTTCTATAGTAAGCAAGAATGACAAAAATACAAAAAAATATGCAGATTACGAGTTCAGGATACCCGGGACGCTTGAAGAGTTATATGCAATTTTAACTATTATCCCCATACAATTATATTCATATTATATAGCAAAAAATTTAGGTAGAAATGTAGACCAGCCAAGAAATCTTGCAAAGAGCGTTACTGTGGAGTGAAATTATATGGAAATATACGGGATTGGAACTGATATAATCGAGGTTGAAAGAGTGAAGTCCGCCATAAAGAAGAATTCTGGTTTCTTAGCAAGGGTTTATACTGTAAATGAAGTGGATTATTGTAGCAAAAAAAAGAAAGGTAAATTTCCAAGCTTTGCAGCAAGGTTTGCTGCAAAAGAGGCAGTTGCAAAATCTCTTGCCGAAGGAGTCACCAAAAATATTTCATTAAATGAGATAGAGATATCAAATCTGAATAGCGGTGCGCCTTTTGTAAAACTTTATGGAAAAACAGGTGAGTTCAGCAAGAAGTTAAAGATAAAAGAGATAAAAGTATCAGTATCTGCAACAGAAAATTTTGCTGTCGCCTATGCGGTTGCGCTGATATAGTTTATAATTAAGTAGATTATATTTTTTTTTATATTAAGGACAGATATAAAAAAATGAGCATCAGTGAAGAAACAAAATTAACCGGGGTTTTAGAGGGAAGCAAAATGGCCATGATTGACGCGGAAGCTGTCAGTGGAGGGATAGACCCAAAATTTCTTATGAACAATGCCGGGAGCAGTGTTTCCAGGGAGATTATAAGTGATTTTGAGCGCGAAGACCTGGTGAGAGCTGCACGCGGGGTAGTTATTTGTGGGAGCGGAAATAATGGCGGAGACGGGTTCGTAGCAGCCTGGAATTTACTGGATTATGGCATGAAGGTGACTGTATTTCATATATTTCCTTTGGAAAAGTTTAGCAACAATAGCCTTTTCTATTTTAACAAGCTTGAAGAAGGCAGGAAGGACAGTATAAAAAATTTAGACATAGAAGATAGCGAAACTATGGCTTTTTTCAAAGAAGAACTGGGAAAAGCTGATTTTGTAGTGGATGCCATATTTGGTACAGGTCTGCATGGTGAGGAGATCCACGGTCCTTCGAAAGAAATAATAGAGATTATAAACTCTTTTAAGGAAAGCAATAAGAATCTGAAAATTTATTCTGTTGATATCCCATCAGGTGTTGATTCCGATAACGGTAAAATTTTAGGGGTATCAGTTAAAGCGGATAAGACCATAACATTTGCCTGTAAAAAAATAGGATTGGTGAATTATCCTGGAGCAGGTTTTGCTGGAGAGGTTAAAGTCATTGATATAGGTATACCTGAAAAATATTTAAACGGGCATGTGAATATTTTTGAGCCTGATATAAGGTGGGTAGCCGATAAAATACCCGTTAAGGAGCCATGGACCTATAAGTATAAAGTAGGGAGTTTGCTTGTGATAGCAGGCTCTTCGGGATTTACAGGAGCAGCTTCTATGACATGCATGGGAGCTTTAAGATCAGGAGCGGGTGTGGTTACTCTTGTTTCACCATGGGGCTTAAATAATATATTCGAAGAAAAGCTTACTGAAATTATCACATATCCTGTTGCTCAAACGGAAGATGTGTCTTTAAATATAAACAGCCTGAGCGAAATAATGGATTTAAGTGAGAGGTTTAGTGCTTTAGCCATAGGTCCGGGACTTTCAAGGAATTCAAGTACAATGTGTCTGGTCAGGGAATTGCTAAAAAATATAAAAAAGCCAGTAGTTCTTGATGCCGATGGGCTCTATGCTCTTTATGGAGCAAATGATACGGGTGTTATGAATGATCTTGATCTTACAAATGTTATAATAACCCCTCATACAGGTGAGATGTCATTAATTATGGGTGTTGGAAAGATTCCACTGGAAGATAGAATTAAAGTAAATCTGGAAGTTGCAGAAAAATATAAATTAACATCTGTTCTAAAAGGAGCAAGGACAATAATATCCGATTATAATAAGAGAACATTCATAAATCCAACAGGTAACTGGGGTCTGGCTTCTGCGGGAACCGGGGACATATTGACAGGAATAATAGGCTCGCTGCTCTGTCAGGGGATGAGTCTGATAGAAAGTGCTGTATGCGGAGTATACATACATGGAATGGCTGCAGATATAATGGTAAAAGAGACAAGCAGAACTGCACTTATAGCGACTGATCTTCTGGAGGGTCTAAAAAAGGTTTTTATGGAGATAGAGAAATTAAAGTATTGAAAAATATTAATTCCAGGTTAATTTCAGGATTATTATAATAATTAAGTAACTGGAGATAAAAATGTCTGAACCTCTGGCTAAAAATATTATGGTGAAGAAAGTTATAACCATAAATAAAAATGAATCGGTAAAAAAACTTTCTGATATTTTAATAAAAAATAAGATCAGCGGTGTCCCGGTGTTAGATGATAATGGGAAACTTGTAGGAGTTGCCACTGAAGGAGATTTAATCGTGAAAGATGCTGACCTCCATTTTCCGGGATATTTTAAATTGCTTGATAGCATTATATACCTTGAGAGTCTGGAAAAATTTAAAATCAATCTTAAAAAATACCTTGGGACAAAAGTAGAAGATATTATGTCCACTGAAGTAAAGACTGTTAAAGAGGATACCCCTGTAAGCGAAGTTGCAAATATAATGGTAAAATATGGTATTAATAGAGTTCCTGTTCTGAATAACAAAGGTAATATGGTAGGTATAATCACAAGAGCGGATATTGTCAAATCTATGTCCTGAAAGAGTATATATTAGATTAATTTATATGCGAGAAGACCTGATAATTAATAAAAGATTTGCCTGGGCTGAAATTAACCTTTCCAATCTTTCCTATAATATTAAAACAATCAAGTCATACCTGGCTTCAAAAGATGTTAAGATAATGGCAGTTGTTAAAGCTGATGCTTATGGGCATGGAGCAGTTGAGATTTCGAAACAGGCTTTAAAAAGCGGAGCATATGCTCTGGGGGTGGCGCTTGCTGAAGAAGGAGTTGAATTAAGGAAAGCTGGAATTACCGCACCTATTTATATTCTGGGTGAGAGTTCTCCCGAATCGATTAAAGGAGCTATAAGGCATGGCCTTATTTTAGGTGTAAATTCTTACGAATCAGCAAAATTTATTTCAGAAGAGTGTGTAAGATCAGGTAAAAAATCAAGTGTTAGTATAAATATAGATACCGGAATGAATAGAATAGGAATTAATTTCAGCCATGCCCCTGAAGAGGTCCTAAGAATTTCGGTGCTTCCTTGTTTGAAATTTGAGGGTATCAGCACCCATTACGCCTGCGCATCCAGCAGAGGTGACTCTTACACGCAATTGCAGTATAGAAGATTTAATAAAGTTGTTGATAAGATAAAAAGTGGTAATATTCCTTTTAAATTTTACCACTGTTCAAATAGCGCGTCTTTTTTTAGATATAAGAATATGCATCTTGATATGGTGAGAACCGGGATTTCTATATATGGTTTAAATCCGTATGACTCTGATTATGCTGAATGGCTCGAGCCGGGGGCTTCTAAAGTTATATCAGGTTTAAAACCTGTACTGAGTTTCAGGGCAAAAATATCTTTCATAAAAAATGTACCTGAGGGCTGTTCAATTTCTTACTGCGGGACTTTTAAAACTAAAAGAAATAGTGTGATTGCTACAGTTCCTGTTGGTTATGCAGATGGCTATTCGAGGTTGCTGTCAAATAAGGGTTCGGTTTTGATAGATGGAAAATTCGCGCCGGTTGTGGGTAATATTACGATGGATCAGTTTATGGTAGATGTTACAGATATGGCAGGGGATATAGGTGTCGGAGATGAAGTAACTATTATTGGAGATTCCGGTGGAAGGAAAATAAAAGCAGATGATATTGCAAAACTTATGGGTACTATTAATTATGAAGTAGTATGTATGCTTAAAAATAGAATTCCAAGGATATATATAAAATAAAATTTAGAAAAGTATTTCCTTGATTGGCAGTTTCGTATATAAAGATAGATTTAAGAGGAGACTATATGAAGAAAGAGAAAAATATCTTAAAGTCATGGCTATTATTGACGGTGTTCGTTTTATGTTTGATGATGACAGTAATAGCCAGTATCAGCTGTACATGTCCGGTTTTTTCGTTTATTGAGAGCATAACCGGGGTTAAGGTTAAAGCTGGTGAGGATGTTGATGGAACTCTTGTGGACGGCGAGCTGATATATCCTGATTCAACGCTTCTAATGCAGGTAGAAGGAGATATTGATACAATTATGGAAGTTATTGGCAGATATGGGGTTATTATATCTGAAAGGGATGCCGGTTTTTTGAATAAACTTCCGGAAGAAATAAGAGAGCAAAAGATAAATGCAACAATTTATTCGACTGCTGATAAAAAAATAAAAGTACTTGATTATTATTATTCGTTTGATAAAGGTGGATTTGATATAGTTGAATTTGGAAAAGATAAGAAGGCTGTAAATAAGAATCAGCCTAACGTAATGATTGCTTCTAATGGAGAAGAGCGGGAGTCTTTTGTATTGATAGGAACTGAAAGTAACACCTTTATTATCTTTTTGGATTTTAACTGGGAAATACTTTCGGAAATGGGTAATAATAGTTAAAGATTTTTTTTTATGTTCTGCTTGAAGCGACGGGCATATTATTGATAGTATATATAAAAATATGAGGGTAATATTGGAAAGTTTTTTATACGGAGGGGGATTATGAGAAAATCAGGCTTTATCCTGGTATTTATGTCCCTTATTATAATGCTTGTTTTTTCAGGTTGTGCTAAAGTTGATGAGGAAACGATTTCAGTAGCTGATGGTTTGACGGAAAATCTTCTGATTTCATTAAATAATAAGGATTACGAGAATTACAAAAGAGACCTGAGCGTTCAGATGCTTGAGGCAATTCCCGAAGAAGAATTTATTAAATTTTCTTCTTTCCTGGATGAGACTGTGGGGGAATATGTCGCGGATTCGAAGGAGGTATCTAATTCAGGCATTCAGAATGGAATGAGTGTAATCGTTTACGAAACTGATTATACTAATGAAAGCGGGAAAGTAACCGTCAGTATTGTTCTTTCCGAAACGGTTGATGAAGGTTACGAGATATCGGGTTCATGGTTTAATTCCCCGAAGATAAGAGAGAATTCTTATCAGTAGGTTGAAGTTTTTTTAAATTTATAAATTAAATAAAATTTATTATAGGAGAGGAGCGGTAATGAAGAAGATACTTTTATGGGGCAGTCTTTTATTATCATTATCACTGGTGGTTATGGGAGCAAGCTGTACCGAGGAAGAAGCTATAGGGGGTGCCGTTGGCGGTATGGCTTTTTCAGGCATTATGGCTGTGTGGATATGTGCCGCAGTTATTGGTGGGCTGATAGGTCTTTTTTTGCTTGTAGTGTGGATCATTGCTCTGGTTGATTGTGCAAGAAGGAAGCCTGATGAGTTTCCTCCCGGAACCGGCGGAGAAAATGCAAAAACAATGTGGCTGGTAATTTTAATCGTTACATTTTTTGTTACCCAGTTGAATGGCATAGCAGCAATTATTTATTACTTTATAGTTATGAAAAAGAAACCGCTGGAGAGATGATTTAAGAAAGTTGATTCTATTTAAGATTCTTTCTGGAGGTGAATTCGTTTATAAGATTTGATATTGATGGAGGGATGATTTCTTTTTGCTTTAGAAATCCCATTATATTTTTCGGGCCTATTTTTTTTATAATGTAACCCGCAAGTGCCCCGATAGCGGCTCCGCCCAGTACAAAATATGTGACAGTTCTATCAAATTTTTTTTCGGAATCCATCAGACATCAACCTCCATATATTTTATATATTCTAATATTTAAATTTATTATAGTAATTTAAAAAAACGCCCGGTCAAATTCTTCTAAAGCTAATGTATTTATGATTATAATAATAAAATAGCAATAGTAAAAAGACAAATAAAAATTTTTTAAAAAACAGTTATAATAATTAAATGGGTTTTAACCTAAATGAAAAATCATATGCAACTGAAAGGTATAGATATTTTGACCTGATAACGGGTCTTTTTGTTGCTGTTCTCCTTATTTCCAATATAGCTTCATCCAAGATTGTGCAAATCTGGAGATTTACTTTTGATGGTGGAACAATTCTTTTCCCTCTTTCTTATATTTTCGGGGATATATTGACAGAAGTTTATGGTTACAGAAGAGGCAGGAGAGTTATATGGATTGGATTTTTTTGCGCTATTTTGATGTCTCTTACACTCAGTCTTATAGGTTTGATTAAACCCGCCAGTGGATGGGAGTACCAGGAAGCTTATATGGCAATACTGGGGCAGACCCCGAGGATAGTTACAGGTTCCCTTATCGCATATTTTGCAGGTGAATTCTCAAACTCTTATATACTTGCAAAAATGAAGATTCTTACAAAAGGGCGCTGGCTCTTTACAAGAACAATAGGCTCAACTATGGTTGGTGAAGGAATAGATACAATAATTTTTGTGATTATTGCATTCCTAGGGGTTTACAGCAATAGAATGATTTTACTTATAATTATATCGAACTACATTTTTAAGGTTTCTCTTGAAGTTGTTTTTACCCCGATTACATATAAGGTTGTTGGATTTTTAAAGAGAGCTGAAAAGGTTGACTGGTTTGATTACAAAACCAACTTTAACCCATTTATTTTTTCCTGATTTAAAGCCAGATTTACTCGACTTCCGGAGGCGGATATCGGTAGTGTCCAACTATCTCATATCGCTGGAGAACATCAACTTCTTCAAGTTCATTGGTATCTGGTGATATCATTATCACAAGAGGGATGCCATCACTGCTGAAATTGGGTGAAACAAATCCTCCGCGGTCTTTATCATGGTTTTCCTCATCAAAACGAAAATAAACTATATCACCTGGCTTCCACAAAAAAGCAAGGTTTTCATCATTTAAATCGTATGTGTGAGGTAGTGTGGTTAATGCATTGCGGCTGAAAAATTTTTCCTGGAAGATGACGTCTCTAAAATCTATATACTTTATAGGCGTCTCTCTACCTTTTGTATCGAGTGAATAGTCTTCCTTGTGTTTTAGCATATCATCATATATTAATTCCATGAGGTCATAGCCGCACTTATTTAAGGTTATAGAAATCAGGTCAGTTGAAATCCATACATTGCCGTCTGGATAGCCCGTATCAGGAAAGAGCTCGTATCCATATTCTATATCCTGATTAAGCAATTCCAGTGTTTGAAGAACGATATCCTTCTGGGCTTCACTATAACCCTGGCTTTCTGTCCCGGCAATTGAGTCTTCATTTAAGGAACTGTCAGATTCTGTTTCAGAATCTCCATCGGTGGTTTTTCCGCTGTTACCATTTAAGTCTTCTGTATATTTCTTTTTATAAGTTGTATCGGGGATTAACTCCGAAATGGGAAATTTTATAGTAGAGATAAAAAGATTATCAGGGGGTTTTAATATTTTTTCCTGATAAAAGAATTTCAATCCTATTATCTGCAATAAGACTATTATTATAGTAACATATATGAAATACCTGTAACTTATGACTCTTCCTATTTGTTTTTTCCTTACCTTATGATTCATACTAGGATATATTATATTAAAAAATGAATAAATTTAAGAGGGGTCTTTTCTGTAAATGGAAAGTATGGGAGAATTATTGTAATATATTTAAAATTAAGAATTTATTTTTTTTACAAAATAATGTTTTCAGAGTAAAAAGGATTGAGTTTAATATATAGAATTTTATAACATTGTTGGGCCTTAAATATTCTGGAGGGAACTGATGGATAAAGTTTTTAAAGATATAACAAAAACGATAGGGAGCACACCTCTTGTGAGGATAAACAGACTCTGTAAAAAAACAAATGTTACAATTCTTGCAAAAGTAGAATCATTTAACCCCCTTTCAAGCATAAAAGATAGGATAGGTGTTTCAATGATTGAAGACGCAGAGAGGAAGGGCTTAATAGATAAGGATACAATAGTAATAGAACCAACCAGCGGAAATACAGGCATTGCCCTGGCTTTTGTGTGTGCTGCGAGGGGATATAAACTAATTATCACCATGCCTGAATCAATGAGTCTGGAGAGAAGAAAGATTCTTAAGATGTTTGGAGCAGAGCTTGTCCTTACAGATAGATCTAAAGGAATAAAGGGTGCGATAGAGGAAGCGGAAAAAATTCAAAAAAGTATTAAGAACAGCTTTATGCCCGGGCAGTTTAAAAATCCTGCAAATCCTGAAATGCACAGGAGAACCACAGCTGAAGAGATATGGTCTGATACTGAAGGTTGTGTAGATATATTTATCTCAGGAGTTGGCACCGGAGGAACGATTACAGGTGTGGGTGAGATATTAAAGGAAAGGAAGCCCTCCGTAAAAGTTATCGCGGTTGAACCATATGAATCGGATGTTCTATCTGGAGGTAAGGCGGGGCCTCATAAAATACAGGGAATTGGAGCCGGATTTATCCCTGAGGTATTAAATACCGGTATAATTGATGAAGTTGTTGGGGTCAGGAGTGAGGATGCATTTGAAATGACAGGAAGGATTATAAGAGAAGAGGGAATTTTTGCTGGAATATCGGGTGGTGCAGCAATGTGGGCTGCTTTAAAGATAGCAAAACGAAGAGAATCGGTAGATAAAACTATTGTTGTTATTTTACCCGACACGGGAGAAAGATATATTTCTACAGAGTTATTTGATTAATGTCATGTATCTTTTTTTATTATTTAAAAAATGCCAGGGCAATAAAAAACTCAGAATTTAAATGTTCAGTAAATAAGAGATGAAACTAATCTGCCAGGTTTCTAATTAATGATGGAATATAAAGGCAAGATTATTTATTTAGTTTCGTATAGTATCTGATAGAAGTAATAATTTCCCATTACCTTTTTTATATATTCTCTTGATTGCTCGTATGATATGCTTTCTATAAATTCGTCAATATCCATATTGCCCCTGCTGGAAACCCAGCCGCTCATTCTTCCCGGACCGCCATTATATGCCCCGAGGCAGTAGAACTTATTCTGGCCGAAATTGTCCAGTTGTTGCCTCAGGTAGAATGTTCCCATTTTTACATTTACTTCCGGGTCGATTAGCATATTGATATCGAAATCCGACATACCTATCTGTCTGGCTATACCTTCTCCCGTTGAAGGCATAATCTGCATAAGTCCCTGGGCTCCCGCATAAGAAACTGCGTCGGATCTAAAATTGCTTTCCTGCCTGATTACAGCCAGGGTAAAAAGCGGGTCTATGTTATAATAACTGCTGTATTTTTGAACCTGTTCTTTATAGGCGTAGGGATAGTAAAGGTAATAAAGGTAATCGGTATGGGTTTCATCAAGTTCCGATTTTAATTTTTTAAGATTTTTACCAATTATATTAATGGAGTTTGAGTAACTTCTGGATTTTAAATAAAGAGTGGCAATCTCCAGGATTTTAATTGGATTCTCCTCAATTTCATTACTGGATGCTTCTATCTCCAGAGATGCACTATTGAAAAATTCCAGTTTTAAAAGTTCGATGGCTTTATTTATGTGATTTGAACCGCCTGTTTCCCCGTTGCTTTCTGTGATTGTTCTGCTATCATCATTTTCGCCCGCCAGTATGGAGTATATGTCCGGAATAGTTTCTTTAATTGAGGGGTTCTCGGGGTTTAGCTCATTATTTATCCCTTTGACCTGTGCCTGTATTCCCATCTGCTCAAGCATTTCAACAGCAGCAAAGGTGTAATAAGAGTAATAATTTAAATTTATAATTTTCTGATATAATTCTGAAGCTAAATTGTTATCTCCAAGTTTCTGGCAGCACTTTGCCTGCCAGAACAACCCTTTTTCCTCAAGTGAAGTTCCTCTGTATGAATATGCGTAACTGGAAAATGTACTTTTTGCAGAGCCGTAATCATTTGACCTGTACTGTATTAAGCCAAGTTCCCATAATGCATCAGGCCTTTTATCGCCGGAGGGGTAATTTGAAGCCACTCTTTTAAAATAAATAGCAGCATTTTCAAAATCGCTCCTTAAAGAGTATATCCTGCCGATTCTGTAAAGCGCGTCATCGCTGAAATTGCTGTTTGGGAAAAGTTCTGCAAGTTTATTGTAATATGAGATTGCTTCATCACCTCTATCAAGACTGGTAAGAGCCATTCCGGTATAATATAGAGAGTCGTCTGCTAGAGAGCCTGAAGGGTTTTTTTCATAAGCTGATTTTATATAATCTAATGCCGTGTTATAGTCACGGAGTCTGAAGTAGCACATACCTGATTTAAAAAGAGTTTTGATATGAAGTTCAGCCGGCAGGTTACTTGAGTAATCCTTTAGTATTCTGTTAAATTCATCAAGTGCGCTATCATATAGGTAAGCATTGAAAAAGACTTCTCCTCTGTTATAAATCTGGTCCGGTGAAGGGATAAATTGACCGGCTGCCCCTTCTTCATAAAGCCGGTCTAAATTCTCAATAGCGAATTCCGAGTATTCATTAAGCGGGTAACTGAGCCATATTTCTTTGTAATTTTCGTAAGCCATATCTTTTTTACCGGTTTTTTCCTGACAGAAAGCGAGTTGAAACAGGCAGTATGGCATGTAAGGGGAATCAGAAAAGTTTGTGCAGAATTCTGCGTAACGGTTTTCTGCAGTAACATAATCTTCCTTTATATAAAATAAATCCGCGTACTCGAGGCTGGCTTTTTCTACCAGGACGCTTTCGGGGTAATTATCTATCAAAGCCGAATAGTATTCCTCTGCCCTGTCATATTTCTCCTGCATGAGGAGGCTTTTTGCCATATAGTAATAAATGTGGTCCTGCAGGATTAGATAACTATCCTTTATTTTGTTTAAATAATATTCGGCAGCAAGATAAGACTGATTTTCATAAGATTCTATAGCCTTTTTGAAATATGACCTCATTACCAATATATCTGAATATTCACCCTGATTGACCGGGGTTACAGTTTCCTGCTCGTCAGAAATATCATTATTTTTAGATGCTTCCTCTTTTTCTTCATTAGCATCTTCGGTTTCACCGGCAATTTCTTCATTCTCTTCTTCATCTGTACCTTCGGTAAGTATTTCTTCAGTATCTTCACCAGACTTTAATCCAAAGAAATCAAAATTTATTTTGCTGCATGACTGGGTTATTGAAATCAAAATGAATAAGATGATTGACACTACTACTATTATGATTATGTTTGTTTTTTTATTATTCATAAATTTAAAGGAGAGATTTTATTTTAGGGAAATTGTACTGTACAAAATTCTTATTGTAAATAAACCTCTTACTTAACTGTTAACAATAGAAAAAAATAAGTAGTATAATTATTATCAAATTGGTTTTAAGCAGTATTGAAATCTACTGAAAAGTTCTCATGTTTGTCGTATTTATTTAAAAGATCTTCTGGTCTCGGAAGGGAGTGCTGGTATTTGATATTTTTCAGGAAAAAGAGAAGAGTTGGCATTGCACTGAGTGGCGGAGCGGCAAGAGCGCTATCACATATCGGTGTTTTAGAGGTTCTGGAGGGGCTTGGAGTTAAACCGCAGGCAATAGCCGGCACGAGTATGGGTGCTATTATTGGTTCTTTCTATTGTTCCGGTATAACTCTGGAAGAAATGAAATCATATATTAAGTCAATGAACTGGAGAAGCTTCATGCTTTTTTCTGATCTCGCATTGTCAAAGACAGGCATTATAAACGGGCGAAGGATAGAGGATGAGTTGAGAAAATTTCTCGGAAATAAAACTTTTAACGACTGCAAAATTCCATTTTGTTGTGTTGCGGTAGATTTAATAAAAAGAAGAAAAGTAGTTTTATCCGAGGGCAACCTGGTCGAAGCGGTTAGAGCATCAATATCAATACCGGGGTTTATTTCGGCAGCATATATTAATAACCAGTTGCTTGTGGATGGTGGAATAATAGAGCCGCTTCCTACGGAATCCGTAAAAGAAATGGATGTAAATTTCATTATAGCTTCGTCAATAAAATTTTTAAGGGACAGTGAGAAATATGACCGTCTTCTTGATAGAGATGAAAACGTCATCGGTACAGGGAAGAAGGAATATTTAAAAGAATCAGATAATGGTGTCGAAAAGAGAAAAGGCAGGATTTTTGGGATTAAAAATAAGAAATTAGATGGGTCAGATAGTAATATTTACGAAAGACTTTCAGTAAATAAAATTATTGATACCAGTTTTGGTATCATGCACCAGGAAATGGTTAAAAACTACTTTAAGGCAGCAGATGTAGTGGTGGAGCCCGAAGTGGGGGATTTCGGATTTTTTGATGTAATGCGAGGCAGCCAGATTATACAGAGGGGCGTGGAAGCTACAGAGAGAAAAATACCCGAGATTAAAAGAAAACTACATATTAAATAGAATTATTAAGATTCTTATTTACCTCTCAGGGCTCAGTAAACAATATTAACCTTTATTTTATTTAGCAGCTCATCAGCAGCATTCATGGTTTTTTCATATGAATTACCTTTAATCGCAATACATGCTATACGGTCGGTATCGCTATCAGGAGGGCCTACTATTTCTCCCAGTTCTTTAAATTGATAGAAGGTAAAATCTTTATGCCCTTCTGGAATCTCGATTCTGTACATACAGCCTTTATCAGGGGCTGTTAAAAACCTGCTTGCTGCAAATTTCCCGTTCCATTTTTTGTTTAATTCGGGTTTTTCTCCCATAGCCATCTGTATTACTGATTTTATCATATCAATCCCGAGCAGATTTGGTACAAAATCAAATATGACAGGTCCGCTGGCAAGTCTTGGCCCAACATCAATAACTCTTGGTATGCCGTCTTTACCAACTATCATATCAATATGTGCAGCCCCTGTATTTAACCCGAGAACATCTGAAACTTTTTTTGCATTATCTTTTACTCTGTCTTTTATCTCTTCAGGGAACCTTGATGGTGCCGTTAATCCCACGGTCACACATTTGGGAGGGGGAGTATTATATTTATCTGTTAAAATAATGGGTTCCAACTCACCACCTACTATAAGGCATTCTGCACCGATAGTGGGTCCTTCTACCCATTCTTCAACAATTATGCTGTTCCCAATCGAAGAATCCATTGCCTGTGTAACGCTATCTTTAAAATCTTTCTCTGAAGAAGCAACGGATATGCCTCTTCCTTTAGTCCCATCGACAGGTTTTACTATTAAAGGAAAATCTATCTGTCCGATTTTATTCATAGCATATTCAATTGATGAAGCACTGAACCCTTCGGGAACCGGTACGCCTCCTTTTTTTAAATATTCCTTAATTTCCTTTTTATCTGTTGCTATCTGTGCTGCTTTTAACGGTATTGATATTAAATTCATTTTATCCGCTACATATGCAACAGTCCGCATCCCGAGATTGCTTACCATGGTTGTTATCCCATCTATGTTCTTTTTCCTTGCAATCTCAAGTATCCTGTCGTATTCAAGGACGTCCAGTACATAATTCTCGTCAGCTATGAAAAATCCGGGAGCATTTCTGTCACTGTCAACTGCAATGACTTCGAGACCGAGAGCTTTGGCTGCTTTTATCATGGCTACCTGGTCAAATCCTGCGCCCAGAATCATAATGCATCTGGAATCCTTTTTTTTGTTATTGGTGCTCATTTTTTTGTTCCTAACCTTAGTTGGCAAAATTTCTGGCAATATTTATTGAAACTAACTTTCTCTTGCAGCTTAAAATAAATATATGGCTTTTTATAGTATAACAGACTGGATTAATTATGTTAAAAAATTGTTAACATAATATTTAAGTATCTTTTTCGAATTCTATGGAAAAATCTACTGCCGGGGCGGAGTGGGTAATAAGTCCCACCGAAGCGATATCGATTCCTGTTTTACATATTTGTTCAAGGTTATCAAGATTTATATTGCCCGAAGCCTCGACCAGGAATTTTTTATCTTTTTTTTCTCTTATTATTTTTATTGCTTTTTTCATCCGGTCTATTTTCATATTATCAAGCATTATAATATCTGCTTTACCGGTTATTGCCTCATCGAGCTGGTTAAAGTCCCTGACCTCTACTTCGATTTCTAAATTGGATGGGGAATTTGCCCTGACTTTTTCTATAGCTCTTAAAATCCCTCCTGCAGCTATTATATGGTTATCTTTTATAAGTATGCCGTCAAACAGGCCAAAACGATGGTTGTATCCTCCACCACATTGAACAGCATATTTTTCGATTTTACGCAGGAGCGGCTTTGTTTTTCTGGTGTCTTTGATTTGTACACCGTAAGGTTTTGCTATTTCTACAAATTTGCTGGTAAGAGTTGCGATTCCCGACATATGCTGGATGAAATTAAGGCAAATTCTCTCTGCTTTCAAAATCGATAGAGTAGGTCCGCTTATATTGCAGATTCTATCCATATAGTTAAGAGAATCACCATCATCTTTAAACCATTCAACTTTTATATTGTCGTCGATTTCTTCAACCACGAAGTTTAGAATATCAGCACCGCTTAGAATTGCACCATTTTTTTCTTTGCACACTACATATGAAAACGAATTCTTATAAGGAGGAATTAAATAATCCGAGGTAATATCTCCAAGGCCGTTTAGCTCTTCGGATATAGCTCCGTGTATTAAATCTATAACATCATTTTTTAAAATTTTATATTTCATTTCCGGTCGCTAAATTTCTAAGCATCTTCAATGTATACTTTTTTTTGTTTTAGTATTATATGCTTTTTCCAGTTTATGTCATCTTTTTTTGGAAAATCTTTTCTCTGGTGCGTCCCTCTGCTTTCTTTTCTTATGCCTGCTGACTTGATTATAAGACCTGCTACTGTAAGCATATTTACTAATTCAAGGGTTTTTTTATCTTTTATATTATTAAAATTCAGGCTCATGATATAACTATTGACAATTTTACCTGCTTCTTCCAGGCTTACTTCGTCTCTGGGTATACCGACTTTTTCAGTCATTGTGTTTTTTAATTTAACAATGAGATTGTCTACTTCATCATTGATATTACCTGGCCCTTCCGGCTCTGTTTTTTTCCTTTTAGCTTCCTTTAAGATTTTATCGATGTATTCGTTAACTTTGCTTTCGCCCCCACTTTTTTCTGGATGTAGTTTTTTTTCTATATCCTGATAAATCTTCCACCCATATACCGCACCCTCTATAAGTGAATTACTGGCAAGCCGGTTTGCGCCGTGGGCTCCTGTTGCCGCTGATTCTCCACAGCTGTAAAGACCTTTTACGTTCGTTTCACCATTATAGTCGGTTTCAATTCCGCCGTTTATATAGTGCTCGGCAGGTGATACTTCAATAAGGTCTTTTTTTAGATTGAGACCATTTTCCTTTAATTTTAAGGTTATATTAGGAAAGCGTTTTTTTAAAAGACTTTCCGGTATATGTCTTGCATCAAGATAGACATGGTCGGTACGACATTCGTCCATAACTCTTATTATTTCTTTTACAACAATATCTCTCGGAGCAAGTTCTGCTTTAGGGTGTTTCCCTACCATAAATCTCTTTCCATTGCAGTCTTCTAGATACGCACCTTCTCCTCTGATAGCTTCTGTCATCAGGAATAATCTGAAATCTTTTGTCTTAAATACTGTAGGATGGAACTGGATAAATTCTATGTCTTTTATTCTGGCTCCTGCCCTGTATGCCATAGCGATACCATCGCCTGTTGATATGGGAGGGTTCGTAGAAAAAGCATAAATCTGGCCTATTCCGCCGGTTGCAATAACTACACTGGAAGCCGGGTATATTTCGATAACACCTGTTTTTAAATCCATTGCCGTAATACCGGCGCAATTACTTTTATAAACAAGAATATCAAGGGCAAAATGCCCGGATAAAAAATCTATATTTCTCAAGTCTTTTGAATAAGAAACTATTTTTTTCTCAAGTTCTTCTCCAGTAGCATCTCCTCCAGCATGGAGAACACGGGGGAAGCTGTGGCCACCTTCAGTAGTGAAAGTTATTTCTCCTCTTGAAGTGTCAAAATTAATGCCCATGTTTATAAGGTCCTCTATTATTTTAGGTGCGTTTCTGGTAAGTATTTTTACGGCATTACTGTCGCATAAGCCCTGGCCGGCAATCATAGTATCGCGATAATGATTTTTCCATATATCTGGAGCTTTAAGAGCAGCCGCAATACCTCCCTGCGCATAACGGGTTGTTGACTCGGAGATGGAACTTTTGGTGATGACTTTTATGGTACCTTTTTTTGCAAGCCTCACAGCAGTTGAAAGACCGGCAATTCCACTACCTATAATTATACAATCAGAATAATTATGGATTTTTTGGTAAAGTGATGGGTTTATTAAATATCTCGGTAACATTCTTATTTTATGGCCATCATTTTGTTGATAGCTAATTTCGCCTTTCTGATTACGTCTTCTTCTATTATTATTTCATATTTTTCATCTATAAGGGCCCACATTATTTTTTCCAGGTTTATAAGCTTCATGTCGGGACATATGGCCTTACTGGTTGCAGGGTAGAAGTTTTTGTCAGGGTTTTCCTTTTTTAATCTGTGTATTATATCTATCTCTGTACCAATTATAAAATTCTTTTTTTTGTTTTTTCTGGCATATTTCAACATTCCTCCTGTTGAGGCAACTTTATCTGCAATATCTATTACATCAGGAGTGCATTCCGGGTGAACCATAACGACGGCGTCAGGATAATCTTTTTTAAGGTTGATGATATCTTTTACGGTTATCAAAATATGAGTTGGGCAGTATCCATTCCACAATATAAGCTCCCTGCCTGTCTGGCTCTGCACATAGCTTCCCAGATATTTGTCCGGTATGAAAATTATTTTTTTATTTTTAGGTATGGATTCGACTACCCTTACTGCGTTTGCAGATGTGCAGCAAATATCGCTCAGGGCTTTGACTTCTGCGGTTGAGTTAACATAGCAAACTACGATTGCGCCTGGGTTCTTATCCCTTAATTTTTTAAGTTGATTTGCAGTTATCATGTCAGCCATAGGGCATCCACTATTTTCATCGGGGAGAAGAACTTTTTTTTCGGGGGATAAAATTTTAGCAGTTTCAGCCATAAACTGAACCCCGCAGAAGACTATAATTTTCTTTCGTGTTTTTGAAGCCTCATAACTTAATTGAAAAGAATCACCAACGAAATCTGCAATATCCTGGACCTCCCCAATCTGGTAGTTATGAGACAGTATAATTGCATCCTTTTCTGCTTTGAGTTTGAGTATATTATTTATAACTTCTATATTTGATTTCATATTTTTTCCTGTACAACAGAATTACTTGTGTTATTGTAAAACAACATCTATAAAATTAAAATAAGTACTTTACTTATCTGCCGGCAGATAAACTGAGAGATTAATAAATATACCATACAGGAGATTTATTTATTTTTTTTTTAATGTTATCATTTCAAATTCAGGCTAATTTAAACTTTGAGAAATAACTTTTTTGATGGTGGTATTAATTTGAAGCTAATTATAAGCGAAAAAGAAATAGCTGCTAAGCGTATTGCAGGAATACTTTCAGGGGATGGTATAAAAGAGGAAAAGGTATATGGAGTTCCAGTTTATAGTTTTAATATCAGAGGAGAGGACTACAGGGTAATTGGCTTAAAAGGGCATATAATGAAAGTAGATTATCCGGCGGAGTATTCAAACTGGTTTAATGTAGACCCTGCAGAGCTTATAGATGCTAACATAGAAAAAATTCCGGTTCATAAGAAAATAATCCAGGCACTCAAAAAAGTTTCGGCTGATGCAGGCGAGATTATTATTGCCACGGACTATGATAGAGAAGGCGAGCTTATCGGTTATGACGCAATGCAGAAGGTAAAGGAATATAATTCGCTTGTAAAGACAAAAAGAGCGAAATTTTCGGCTATTACCCCGAGGGATATAGAAGAAGCTTTTGATAAAACGGGTAAAGTTGATTTGAACCTCGCCTTTGCAGGTAGAGCGAGACAGGACATAGACCTTATATGGGGCGCTACGCTTACCCGTTTTATATCTCTTACTACCTATCAGATTAGAGATAAATTCCTCTCTGTAGGCAGGGTTCAAACCCCCACTCTTACGCTTATTGTCGATAGAGAATTAGAGATAAAGTCGTTTGTACCAACTCCTTACTGGGTTGTAAGCGTCAAACTTGTTACAGGGTCGGGAGAGGAATTTGAAGCCAGCCATAAAACAAAAAGATTCTCTAAAAAAGAGGATGCACAGAATGTATTCTCAAAGCTTGGGGATACGGGAGTTGTAACGAAAGTAGATGAAAGTATTAAAGATATAAAACCTCTGGCTCCTTTTAATACAACTTCACTTATAATGAGCGGTAATTCAATTGGTTTTTCTGCTTCAAAAACTATAAGTATTGCAGAAAACCTTTATATGAATGGTTATATAAGTTATCCGAGAACTGATAATACGGTATATCCTTCCTCTATTGATCTGGCAGAAATCGTGAGGATACTAAAAGCTTCGGATGAGTTCAGTAGTATGTGTGAGAGAGTTCTTTCTCAGGATAAGATAATACCAAGCAGGGGCAAAAAAAGGACGACGGACCATCCACCAGTTCACCCCACATCACTTGCCTCGCAAAATAGTCTGGGTAGTGACGAGTGGAAACTTTATAATTTAATTGTCAGAAGGTTTATAAGCACCCTGCTGCCGGCAGCTAAAATCAGGAATATGAGCGTGCTTATTGATATAAACGGGGAATCTTTTGTTGCCAGTGGTTCCAGTATAGTAGAAGCGAACTGGATTGAGTTTTATCCGTATTATAAGTATAAAGATGTTTTTCTGCCACACCTGAAAGAGAATCAGTCACTTAAGGTTGCATCAAAGGATTTGCTGGATAAAGAAACGAGGCCTCCTGCAAGATATACCCAGGGTAAGCTGGTTGAAAAAATGGAAGAACTCGGTCTTGGAACTAAAGCAACACGCCATACAATTATACAGAATTTAATTCAAAGGGGTTATATTAATGGTAATCCATTACAGCCGGGCGAAAAGGCTATTGCTGTGATAAAAATGCTTAAAAAACATGCTGAAAAAATATCATCTCCGGATATGACTTCGGAACTGGAAATTTATATGGATGCCATTGTGAGTGGTGATGAGACAAAAGAGGATGTTATAAACAGGTCCAGAAGAATGTTAAAAGATGTTATGGTTAATCTGAACAATGAGAAGGAAGAGATTTCCCGGGAGATAAAGAAAGGAATAAAAGAAGACCTGATTGTAGGTAAATGCCCCAGGGAAAATTGTGACGGGAATCTGGTTGTAAGAGTATCAAGAAAGACAAAGAAGAGATTTATAGGCTGTACTGCTTATCCTGAATGTAAAATCACTTTCCCGCTTCCTCAGAAAGGCTTGCTAGTTACAACGAAAGAATTGTGCAAATATTGCAATTATCCCATAGTAAAAATTATAAATAAGGGAAGAAAACCCTGGAATTTGTGCATAAACCCGGATTGCCCTGGAAAAGATGAGAAATATAAAAATTACAACAATAACAGAGGAGATAAAAAAACTTCTGATTGAGGCAAGTTTTAATCTTCCCGGCGACATTATAAGAGCCATAGAAGCTGCTTTGATAGAAGAGACCTATCCGGGTGCTAAAAACATTTTAAAGCTTATATTAAAGAACTCAGAAGTTGCCCGCGAGCAGAAGCTTCCCCTCTGTCAGGATTGCGGGCTCGTTTATATTGATATTGATATTGGCAAGGATATCCATATAGAAAAAAGTGAGGACTTAAATAAGCTAATTAACAGGGCTGTAGCTGAAACATATAATGATAATTACCTGAGAAAGTCAGTTGTAGCAGACCCCCTTTATGAGAGAAAAAATACTTCCGGAAACACACCTGCGGTTATTCATATTAACTTTACATCAGATGAAGATATTGTTTTGAGGATTTATCTGAAGGGTGGCGGAAGCGAGAATTGTTCTTATCTTCACATGATAAACCCCTCTGCCGGTGAGGATGAAATAGTGGAGTTTGTTGTAAATGATGTCAGAGAAAATGTCACAAGATGTTGCCCACCGGTAATAATTGGAGTCGGAATTGGAGGCTCGTCTTCTGAGGTAGCCAGACTGGCAATGCTTGCAAGTTTCAGGAATTTGAATAAAAGAAATCCTGATGAAAGATATAAAAAACTTGAAGGCAGGATATTAAAGGCTGTAAATAAAACCGGAATAGGTCCACAGGGACTTGGTGGCAAAACTACTGCGCTGGCATGTAATGTAGAATATGCCCCCTGCCATATGGCAACTCTCCCGCTTGGAGTTTTTATGGGGTGTCATTCGATGCGCCGTGCAGTGTCAAAGATATCCCCGCCGTAAATATCGTAAGCCACAAATAAAGGCAAGTCTTTTACCTCTATTTCATAAACTGCCTCGGCTCCGAGGTCGTGATATGCGATAGCTTTTATATTTCTTACTTTTGTAGAGAGATAAGCTGAAATACCTCCTATCATTACAAAGTAGACGGCTTTATACTTTTTTAAGAGTTCTTTTAAATCTTTACTTCTTTTGCCCTTTCCTATTGTTGCTTTTAATCCCTTCTTGAGAAGAGGTTCTGTTAAACTGTCCATTCGAGAGCTAGTTGTTGGTCCAATGCTCCCGCTTTTTTTGCCGGGAGGCGTCGGCGACGGTCCAACATAAAATATAATACTGTCTCTAAGGTCAACGGGCAATTCTTTATTTGAATTTATGGCTTCAACGAATCTTTTGTGGGCAGCATCTCTTGCTCCCATTATTGTACCGTTTAGATATACTATATCCCCTGCTTTTAGTTTTTTAATTTTTTCATCTGTAAGAGGCGTTGACAGTTTAAAAGAATTGCTCATCATTTTTTTAAATCCTCCTTAAAATGGCAGTTTATCAGTCATAATTATCGAAATACTTGTCTCTCTTGAAGTAATTGTCATAAGTATAAAGAGGTTTTCTACTGGGGGGCTGTATTTTGTTTCTTCTTGAGCTCAGTATTATCATAACAACGATAAAGATTATAAATAGTAATATGATACCTAAAATCACAATCAGGAAATAGGTTAGAAATTTTGTTTTTTTGCCTTCAATATATATATATCTCTCATCTCCATATTTAAGATTCCATATGGCGATATTGTTTTCTCCTATTATGTCAGCATTATGTTCAGTTATTTTTACCGGAAACTTTATCTGATATGTTATGTTTAAGATGTTTGCATCTGCTTTAGCCAGGTCGGCGAGCCGATTGTAATCCGAGTTTGGTTCTGTAGAGTTTAGAAGAGTATCATCTATTTTCATATCAACATAATCTCTAAAAAAGTATTCACTGTAAAAGAAGTAATCTTTTTTCTTGAGTTCGGTATAATAACGTATTTCCTCAGGATTTTCAGAAAAATTATCTATGGATAAATGTCTTAAGAAATTTACATCTTCGAAGTTAAAACTAACTGCAAAATGAGTATAGTCACTCTCTTCATATGTTTTAATCTCTGCTTCGGGGTAATCTTTAAGTGTTTCTTTGAGTATTCCAAGCATTTTATCATAAAGAGATTCACCCTGGCTCAGGATTGTCTCACTTTTCTGGAGATATTCTGTTTTTATTGATATATCGACTGTCCTTGTTCCGGAATAATCGGGGTCTATCTCTGTAAAAATGTCAATCTGTGTCTGGTCGCATGAACTGAGAAAAGGAATAACTAGGATAAATGTCGTAAGTATTATAAAAATTTTTAAGAAGTTTATTTTTGTCATAATTGTATAATTATGTTAATAAACCATTGTAGCATATTAATAATAATATTGTATAAAAAATATGACGTGGGAAGCAACATTAAGCCCTTTTCAAGAATTGTTTTTAAGATATGGCAATAGTCTGGATGAACCATTTTAAAAAAATGAAATTAATCTATGCAGCACGGGTCTTTTCTTAAAGTTTTAAATTTCCTATTATTAGGATATTATTTAATAAGCAGGTAATATAAAGAAAGAGGAATATAATTTAATGCCTTCTTATAATCTTATTAGTGTATTATGAAAAAAGGTTTATTTATAACTTTTGAGGGACCGGACGGTTCCGGAAAAACTACACAGATAAAACTGCTGAGCGATTATCTTGAAAAAAAGGGGTTTGATGTATTACTTACCGTAGAGCCGGGTGGTACGGAAGTTGGCCGGAAGATACGGGATATACTGCTTACAGCGGAAAAGGTGGACATTTCTGCATGGGCTGAGACTTTTTTATTCCTTGCATCAAGAGCAGAGCTGGTATCAAAAGTGATAAAGCCGGCTTTAAGTGAGGGCAGGGTTGTAATATGCGACCGCTTCTTTGATTCAACAGTTGTTTATCAGGGTGTTGCAAGAGGGCTTGGAGAGAAAAAGATTCTGGATATGAGTCTTCTGGCCACCGGCGGGCTGGTACCTGATATAACTTTTCTACTTCTTGTAGATGTGAAAAGAGGAAAGAAGAGAATAGATAGCGCAAAAAGGGGCACGGATAGAATTGAGATGGAAGAAGATGATTTTAAAGAAAAGATTTACAGCGGTTATCTTAAAATAGCAAGAGGGAATAAAGACAGATTCGTAGTTATTGATGGTGGAAAGAGTATTGAAAATATATTTGAAGAGATAAAAAACAGGGTCTATAAATATCTTAAAGATTTAAAATGAAAATACTGAGTGATGCCGGTTTCTTAATTGGGGACGATATTAACCAATCAAATATAAAGTCGCTTTCAAAGATGGTGGAAAGCGATAATATTTCCCATGCGTATCTTTTTTACGGGAATAGTATGGAGTTACTTTTAAAACTGGCACTGGAATTTGCTGCAGCTATTAACTGTCCCGATAATGGATGTGGCAGGTGTCTTATATGCAGAAATACGCTTAAAGGTATTTACCCCGATGTTTTGATAGTTGAGCCGGAAGGTAGCGTGCTGAGGATAGAAGAGATTAAAAAGTTACAGAGATTCATGGGGCTAAGTTCATATAATCAGGGGAAAAAGATATGCATTATAAAGGAATGTGAACTTATGAACGCGGAGGCTGCAAACAGGCTTCTAAAAACACTTGAGGACCCTCCAGATAATGATAGTGTATTCATATTGCTCACAGAAGAGATATCAGCGATGCTTCCTACGGTTGTTTCGAGATGCCTGGTTTATAGCTGGGATTTGAGGCTCGATGCTGATATCAGCAAGGATTCAGATTTTAAAATGATTGATAAATATTTAAATGAGGGTATTAAAAATATGTTAATTCCCCGGGAATTGCAGGATAAAAACCCTGCAGTACCTTTAAACCTTACGCTGAGACTTATCGAATTACTTAAAAAAATGGAGGCAGCTGTTAAGGCAGATCTGGAAAAAGAATTCATGGAGTTTGATAAGAGTAATTTTGATAAAAGTGATTTTGCTAAATACATTGAAATTCTCAAATCGAAGCATAAAAGAAAAATAAGCAAATTTCACAACTTAGCTATGGGAAGGATTTTTGATATAATATCTGCCTGGCTTGAAGATATTCTTGCAGTGAAATATGGAGCAGGAGAGGAAGGTCTTAATTTTGAAAAGAATTATAACTTTATATACAGAAATATTGAAAGTGTTAGAATAGAAGGGATTTTTGAGCTGATGGAGATAATAAAAAGAAATAAAAGTTATTCTGTTTATTCAGTTAACTCGGAATTGGCTCTGGATAATATTTTTCTTAAGTTTCAGGGTATATTTATATAAGAGGTGAGATTATGGCTTTGATTGTGGGAGTAATATTTAGCAGGAATGACATAGTACATTATTGTGACCCGACGGGGGTGGAGTTAGAAGTTGGGAATAAGATAATTTGCAATCTTGATGAAGGAGTAAAAGAGATTGGAGAGGTAGTTGTACCCCCCGTGGATATTAACGAGGCTGATATTACCAACCCTTTAAATAAGGTGGTAAGGAAAGCAACTTATTATGATTTATCTGTTGATGAATTAAATCGTGAAAAAGAAAAAAAGGGATTTGAGAAATTCAATCAGCTTGCTGATGGATATAATCTCAAGATGAAGCTTGTAAATGTCCATGTTATGTTTGATAAAAGCAAAATGATATTCTATTTCACTTCAGAAAAAAGAGTTGATTTCAGGGAAATGGTAAAAGAGCTTGCTACTTATTTTAAAATGAGGATAGAATTGAGGCAGATTGGTGTAAGGGACGAAGCAAAGATGGTGGGGGGACTGGGACCGTGCGGGAGAGACCTTTGCTGTAAGAGCTTTTTGACTGATTTTGAGTCCATTTCTATAAAAATGGCTAAAGATCAAAATCTTCCTTTAAATCCCTTTAAAATATCAGGTGTCTGTGGGAGGTTGATGTGCTGTCTCAAGTATGAGTATGATACATATAAGGAGTTTATCGAGAAGGCACCTGCGAGGGGAATGAAAGTAAAATCCAGCTATGGTACCGGCTGGGTATATGGATATGAACCTCTGAATCAATCCATAATAGTAGAATTTGATAACGGGACCAGGAAGAATGTTCAGCTTTCTGAAGTAGAGGTTACAGGAGAGAGGATAGACCTGGAAAGGCATAATGATAATGGGGCTGATCCAGAAGATGCTAAAGATAGCGGGACATAAAATATTTAAGAGTACAGTTAAACCCGGTCTCGAGTTGGGTTTTTAATTTATATGCCGATGTAGCTCAACTGGTAGAGCAGCTCATTCGTAATGAGCAGGTTACCGGTTCAAGTCCGGTCGTCGGCTCCAGTATAAGGAAATAAGATTAATTAATGTATTGGACTATACGGGTGAAAGAATAACTATTGATAATAAATGAATTAAAACAGGAAATTTATAAATTTCTTGAGGACCTGACCGGAAAAGAGCTTGATGCGGTACTGTGGAACATTGCTGTTGAAGAACCTAAAAACGAAAAATTTGGCGACCTTTCGACAAATGCTGCTATGGTACTTGCACCTTTACTGAGAAAAAATCCCCTGGAAATCGCCGGAATTCTTGAAAAAAAGCTATCCTCTGAATTTAGCGGGATTAATGATGTAAATATAGCTAAACCGGGGTTTGTTAATTTCAACTTAACTGACGGTTTTATAAAAGAATCTCTTAAAGAAATCATATCCTTAAAAGGAAACTTTGGTTTTAATCATAGCGGAAAAGGGGCAAGAGTGCACATGGAATATGTTAGCTCAAATCCTACCGGTGACCTTCATATAGGGCACGGGAGATGGGGGGCTCTGGGAGATAGCCTGGCAAATATTTATAATGCCAATGGATACGAAGTATTCAGAGAATATTATGTTAATGACTACGGCTCACAGGTAGAAAAATTTAGCGAATGTGCTGAGAGTTTGTATTTAAAGCATTTTGGAATAAACGTTTCTTATCCTGAAGATGGTTACCCGGAAGAAAACGTATCGATAGCAGTTGAAAGACTTATTAAAAAACATAATGATTCTTTTATCATTGAAAAGGATGGGGAAAAAGAAGTAGACAGAGAGACTTTTAGAAAAGAGATAATAAATATTATGGTTTCATATATATCCGGGACGCTGGGTATGATGGGGGTTGAGTATGACGGGTGGTTTCGCGAAAGCTCGCTATATGAAAATTTCAATTTTGAAGAGGTGGTTGAAGAACTTAAAAACAGAGACCTTGTTTACTACAAAGATGACGCTCTGTGGTTTAGAGCTTCACGTTTTGTAGATGATAAAGATAGAGTAATAGTAAGGAAGGGCGGAAGCCCAACTTATTTTGCTTCGGATATATTATATTTAATAAATAAAGTAAAAAGGGGTTATGATAGGATTTTATATATTCTGGGTGCGGATCACCACGGTTATGTAGACAGGCTGAAAGCAATTGGGAAAGCACTCGGAATTACAGAGGATAAAATCGTAGTTATTATAGGACAGCTGGTAAAAATATTTGATGGCGGGAAGTCTCTAAAGATGTCAAGAAGGAAGGGCAGGATTTATACTTTAAGGGATCTGGTTGAAGAGGTTGGCAAAGATGCGGTGAGGTACTTTTTTAGCATGGGTTCTTTTGATTCTCCTCTGGATTTCGACATATCACTTGCAAAACAGAAATCAAATCAAAACCCGGTCTTTTATGTTCAATATGCACATGCGAGGGTGGAGAGCATAATAAAAAAAATAAAGGAGGCTAACCTTATAGATTTCGATTCAGGGGATTTTTCTATTGATAAGATAGATATATCAAAACTGAGGTTTAAAGATAAGAGTGAAAGAAAGCTGGCAAAAATAATGATTTTGTACCCTGACACAGTTTATTCAAGCTGCAGGAACAATTCTCCACATTTTGTCACCCAGTATTTATACAGGCTGGCTGCCGAATTCCATTATTTTTACAATAACTATAGAGTGATTAATGAGAGCAAGAGTGGAATTACGGTTGATTCGGATAGATTTATTTTAATTTTACTGTTCAAGCAGGTACTTGAGAATGCTCTTAAGTTGCTTGAAGTCGATGCGCCGGAGGAAATGTAGGATAAAAATAAATCTTGATTAATGTTTGATTAAATAATTTAATTAGATTTATGCATTAGAGGAAACCAGTATTATATTCAGGTCAATTTGTATTGCCAAACGGAAATAAGAGGAGCAGTTAGATGATTCTCCCGGTAACTTATAAGATTAATGAAAAAAAACATCTGGTTATTGGCGGAAATGATATAGTCGAGCTAAAAGAAAGATATAAAACTCCACTTTATATCATGGATATTGCTACTTTAAAGAATCAGTGTGCAACTTATAAGAAGAGTTTTGATTTTTCTGATATAAACGCTGGCATCATTTATGCCGCCAAAGCATTTATATGCACAGCAATGTGCCAGCTTATAGAAAAAGAAGGACTTGGATTGGATGTCTCTACCGGTGGCGAGCTCTTTATCGCTCTTAACAGCGGCTTTCCAGCGGAAAGTATTTATTTTCATGGTAATAATAAATCAGAGGAAGAAATACAGTATGGTTTAGAAAATAAAGTCGGATATTTTATGGTAGATAATTTTACAGAACTTGAGACACTGGGCAGATTATGCAGCCAGAATGGAGTAAAACAGAAGATTTTTTTAAGGGTAAATCCCGGAATTAAAGCAGATACGCACGAGTACATACAGACAGGAAAGGTGGATTCAAAATTTGGTTTTAGCATTTACAATAGAGCGGCAATGGAGGCTGTTAAAAGAGCAGCAGAATATAAAAATCTTGAAATTTCAGGCATCCACGCTCATATAGGTTCTCAGATATTTAATGTATCCTGCTACGATAGGCTTATTGAAGTTATGCTAAAGTTTATAAGTGACATTAGAGATAAGATTGGCATATCGGTAAATAATATAGATATTGGTGGCGGGTTGGGTATAAAATATACACCTGAGGATATAACCACGAGTATAGAAGATTTTGCAGTGCTCGTTCATAAAGCAGTTATAAAATATCAGAAAAAATTTAATGTAGAATTAAGTAAATTATACATTGAACCGGGAAGGTCAATTGTCGGTAATGCAGGGGTCACTCTTTATGAAGTTGGTACGATTAAGGATATAGATGGTTCAAAAAAGTATATTATGGTTGATGGAGGTATGTCAGATAATATAAGACCCATGCTTTATAAGGCTAAATATAATGCTTATCTGGCAAATAAGATGGAGGAAAATGATAATTCTAAAGAAACAGGGAAATACAATTATTTAATAGCCGGCAAACATTGCGAGAGCGGGGATGTGATAATTAACGATATAAAATTACCACTGGTTTCCAGAGGTGATTTTATAGTCGTAGCAACAACGGGAGCTTATTGTTATTCAATGTCCAGTAATTATAACAGCCAGCCCAGGAGCGCGGTAGTTGCTGTCGAGGACGGAAAAAGCTGGGTCTGGGTAAAAAGGCAAACTTATAAGGATTTAGTGATGGGAGATGTTAGACTATATGAATAATGAAAATAAAAGCATGGATAATATCAATATTGGAATGATAGGCTTTGGATATATTGCCAGCGGCGTTTTTTCTCTTATTCAGGGGCAGAAAGATTATCTTGCAAAGAAAATAAGGAAAAACATTAACATTGTAAGAATCGCGGAGAGAAATTTAGAAAAGATTGACAGCTCTTTTCTAAAGAAGTTTAAAGATATAAAGATAAGCAGCAATGCAGATGACGTTATAGCAGATAAGGATATTGATATCGTCGTAGAGCTTATTGGAGGTATAGACCCTGCTTATGACTATATCTATAGGGCGCTGGATGCTGGCAAATATGTCGTTACCGCAAATAAGGACCTTATTGCCAATAAGGGGGGAGAACTTTTTAAAGTAGCAGAAAAAAACAATGTCGACATATTATTCGAAGCGAGTGTTGGTGGAGGTATACCTATTATAGGCCCCTTGAAATCTTCTCTGGCTTCTAACAACATAAATAAAATCGTAGGGATAGTTAATGGTACCACAAATTATATACTTACCCGTATGGAAAAGGATAACCTATCGTTTGATGATGCTCTGGCAAAGGCACAGGAGCTTGGTTATGCAGAAAAAGCAAATCCATCATCGGATATAGAGGGTTATGATGCCGCATGTAAACTGGCAATATTGAGTACAATTGCCTTTAACTCAAGAGTTAATTTAAGTGATGTTTATAAGGAGGGTATAACAGGTATTTCGCATGACGATATAAAAAATGCTATGGATATGGGTTACAGAATAAAACTGCTCGCTATTGGTATTGAAGAAGATGGAGTAATTAGCGTCAGGGTACATCCCGCACTTATACCTGTAGACCACATACTTGCTTCAATTGAGGATACGTTTAATGCGGTATATGTTTATGGCAATTATGTTGGTGAGATAATGAGTTATGGAAGAGGTGCAGGAGATAGGCCAACCGCAAGTTCTGTAGCGGGGGATATTATAAAAATTGCGAGGAGATTCGACCGTAAAAAGAAAGGCATAATTTACGGATGCAGCTGCTTTGAGAATAAAAAGTTTCGTTTGATAGATGATACGAAAAACAAGTTCTACATTCTTATGGATGTACTGGATGAGCCGGGTGTCCTGGCTAAAATTGCAGAGGTATTTGGTGAAAATAAGGTTAGCATTAACTCAATGGTTCAGAAGCAAGTTAGCAAAGGGACAAGCGCAAGACTGATATTTATAACTCACGAAGTGCTAAATAAAAATCTATATAAGTCCATAAAAGAGATATCCAGACTTAATGTTGTCGATAAGATTTTAAGCATAATAAGGGTAGAAGATCTGGATTAGATAGAAGTATAACATTATTGATTTTTATGAGCCTTCAATCTTTGAAGGATATGAATGATGTATTACAGAAGTACCCGCGGGTCTGATAATAATAAAAAATCTTCAGATGCAATCATTAGAGGAATTGCATCTGATAGGGGACTTTTTGTCCCGGAAAGTTTCCCTGTTATTGATGTGTCTTTTGAAAGTCTTTTAGATCTTGATTACAAGGATGTTGCATTATATGTAATTGGCAAATTTTTTACTGATTTTACACAGGAAGAACTTAGATACTGTATAGAAAAGGCTTATGATGAAAAATTTGATGATTCTGAAATAGCACCGCTGGTAGAAAAGGGCGATGTTTTTTTCCTTGAATTGTTCCATGGTCCCACCCTTGCGTTTAAGGACATGGCTTTATCCATACTGCCGCATTTATTAAAAATAGCCATGTCAAAAAGTGGCGCAGGTAAGGAAATAATTATTCTAACTGCTACTTCAGGAGATACAGGAAAGGCGGCACTGGAGGGTTTTTCCAATGTTGAAGGGACGAAAATAATTGTATTTTACCCTGATGGAGGTGTAAGCCAGATTCAGGAAAGGCACATGAGAACCCAGAAAGGTGAAAATACATATGTAATCGGGGTTAGAGGAGACTTTGATGATACACAACGGGGGGTAAAGGAAATTTTTTCTGACAGTGATTTTAACCTTATGCTGAATAGAAAGGGTTATATTTTTTCTTCTGCAAATTCCATCAATATCGGCAGGCTTATTCCCCAGATAGTTTATTATATACATGCTTATCTAAAGTTAATAAAATTTGAAAAGATTAAACCGGGAGAGCCGGTAAATATAGTCGTTCCAACGGGGAATTTTGGGAATATTCTGGCTGCTTATTATTCAAAGAAAATGGGGCTTCCCGCAGGGAAGTTTATATGTGCTTCTAATGAGAATAATGTGCTTTATGATTTTATAAAAACCGGTTCATATGATAGAAAGAGAAAACTAATACTGACCAGTTCGCCTGCAATGGATATCCTGGTTTCCAGTAACCTGGAGCGGCTTCTTTATGATATTTCAGGAAACGATAGTACATTGATAAATAAGCTTATGGATGAGCTTGGTGAAAAAGGGGAATTTAAGATTACCGATGAGATGAAAAGAAGGATGGAAGATTTTTACGGCGGCTTTGCGACGGATGAAGAAACATATAAAACCATAAAGTTTGTATTCTCGAACCTGAACTATCTTATAGATACCCACACCGCAGTTGGATATAATGTTTATAAGAAGTATTTAAAAGACAGTGGTGACGATACAAAAACAATTATAGTTTCGACTGCAAGCCCCTTTAAATTCCCCGGGAGTTTGTGCACTGCACTGGATGAAAAATACAGGGGTATGGATGAATTTGCTTTGCTTCCTGTATTATCGAAGATAACCGGGCTAAGGATTCCGGAAACAATAAAAAACCTTGAAAATAAAGAGATTCTTCACTCATCAGTTTGCGATCCAGAAGAGATGAAAAATGTTATATCGGATATCCTGAGTTTGTGAAGAATTTTGAGAAGAATACTGCATTATTTGTGTTATATCGCCGGTTTTTTTATCATTAATAATTATTACTAAAATATAAGGATACGGGTTTTATGAAGTACATAATAATACTTATGGATGGGGTAGCTGACTACAGGCTGGCAGAGCTGGGAGATAAGACACCCCTGGAGTTCGCGAATACCCCGGCTATTGATAGTATGGTAAGGAAAAGCAGGGTTGGTCTTGTAAAAACTGTTCCCGACGGTATGGCACCCGGAAGTGATGTTGCAAATCTTTCTGTTATGGGGTATGACCCAAAAAAATATTATACAGGTCGCTCATCGCTGGAAGCTGCCAGCATGGGTTTGATACTCTCCGAAAAAGATGTTTCCTTCAGGTGCAATCTTGTAACATTATCCCCTGAGAAGAATTATGAACAGAGGACCATGGTTGATTACAGCGCAGGGGAAATTTCTACCGATGAATCAAAAATATTAATTGGACTCATTGGCAGTAAGCTTCAAACAGAAAAAATAAAATTTTATGCTGGTGTAAGCTACAGACATATAATTATATGGGAAGAAGGTATGGATAAAAATATTCTTACCCCTCCTCATGATATATCCGGGAAGAAAATTGCAGACTTTTTACCAGAAGGTCCTGCAGGCAGTGTTTTCCTGGATATGATGAAAAAGAGTTCTGTCATATTAAAAGAACACAGGATAAATAAAGAAAGGGTAAAGCGGGGTCTCAATCCTGCAAATTCAATATGGATATGGGGTGAAGCCAGGAGGCCTTCTATTGATAGTTTTTATAAAAAATATGGATTAAAAGGCTCAATAATATCAGCAGTAGACCTTATAAAAGGTATCGGTATTCTGGCGGGGCTTGATTCAATTCCGGTAGAAGGAGCAACCGGTACAATAGATACTAATTTTAAAGGGAAGGCGGATGCTGCAATAAATGAACTTACCGGTGGTAAAGACTTTGTTTATATCCATCTTGAAGCTACTGATGAATGCGGACATCAGGGGGATATTAAAAATAAAGTCAGGGCAATCGAGCTGATAGACACCGGTATTATCGGACCTGTGAAAGAAGCAATGGACAGAGAAGGTTATGATTACCGTATTATGGTACTGCCGGACCACTATACACCTATTTCATTGAGAACGCATTCTTCGGAGCCCGTTCCCTTCTTGATTTATGACAGCAGTAAAATAATTGATAATAATCTGGAAGGATATGATGAATTTTCCGCCGGAAAGACAGGTCTTTATTTTGATGAAGGCTGGAAACTTGCAGATTATTTCTTTGGCAAAGAATAGGTCCAAAATCATTTGCAGCTATTTTATTATTATTATATTATTTCTAAGGTAAAAAAGGGTTTATATTAATTAAAACTATATTTAATTAGAAGAAGAGTTTTTATTTTTATGGATTTTACGACTTAAATAAAATTTTTTTTAATAACTTTTAGAGTAAAGGAGTTTTAACTTGGCAAGATGGAGTACTGCTAAGATAGTCGGAATTACTTTTCTCTGTCTATTTGTTCTTTTTTTGTTTTCAGGCGGATGTTTTGTCATGGGACTTCTCGGAAGAAACTTTAGCGGAACATCTTATTCCTACGTTGGTGGCGATTCAATTTATGAAATAAGAATTGAAGGAGTAATTTCAGCTGAAAAGTATTCCAATATCTTAAGCGGTGGAACAGTTACTCCTGAAGAAATAATGAGCCAGCTTGATGAAGCCAAAGGTAACCCTGCCGTAAAGGCGATTCTGTTAAGAGTTAATAGCCCGGGCGGAAGTGCAGCAGCTTCACAGGAGATATTTGAGGAAGTTAAAAAGGTTGAAAAACCTGTTGTAGTATCTGTTAGTGAAACATGTGCTTCGGGAGCGTATTACATTGCAAGCGCAGCTGATAAGATAATTGCCAATCAATCTTCTTCTGTTGGCAGCATCGGAGTTATTATGCAGATTCCGAACTACGAAGAATTATATGAAAAGCTGGGATTAAAATATACTACTATAAAGCAGGGTGAGTATAAGGATGTAGGAAGTCCTGACAGGCCGCTTACCGCCGAGGAAATAGAGTTGTTCGAAGCTCAGCTGGATGTAATTTACAGGCAGTTTATATTGGATATTGCTGAAGCAAGGAATATGGATATAAAAAGGGTAGAAGAGCTTGCAACAGGATGGGTATTCCTGGGGTCGGAGGCCCTTGAGCTCGGTCTTATTGATGGTATAGGTAATTATAAAGATGCTGTGGAAGTGGCTGCAGAGCTGGGAGGAATAGAGGGAGAGCCTGTTATAATAAAGCAGGAATTCACTTACTCGCTGATGGATCTGGTTTTTGGTTATTTTATTAATTCAGGTATTGAGAAGTTATTCTAATAGTGTTTAAATAGAGGGTTATATAAACATGGATTCTGTATAAATGTAAGGTTGTTAGTCAGGTAAATTTTATAAAAATATATAATTTTTTAAAGAAAAATGATTGAGAATATTATTAATCAAATCAAAGAGACCGAAGAGAAAGCAAAGGAAATTATAGCTTCTTCTAAAAAAGAATATAAAAAAATTATAGAGGATGCATATAAAAGGTCTGAAGAAATTGTAAAAGAAGCTGAAGAAGAGACTAAATCTATGATTGCTGGAGCTGAGAAAAAAGCAAAGGATGAAGCAGCCATAGAAAAAGAAAAAATGGAAAAAGATTATAGCGCAAAGCAGGATGAAATAAGAAATATCTTTAATTCCAACTGCGAAAAAGCTATAGAGAAAATTATTCAGAGGATTTTAGGTTAATGGCAGTAGCTAAGCTAAGTAAACTTTTTATAATCTCACATAAATCAGATACGGAAGCAGTTCTTAAAAAATTACAGAAAACTTCTATCTCTGTAGAAGTTTCTCCGTATACCGGGGAAATTAATCTGGATATTCCTGAATCCGGCGTGAGCAGGGAACACAATATTGAAGTAAAGAGTGCTCTGGAAATTCTAGGTTCATATAAAGGGGGCAGTAAAGAAGAGATAAAAAAATCCTTAACACGTGCCGGCAAAATTGTAATAAAAAGAAGTGAGTACGAGGATATTTTAAAAAACAGAGATTTTGAAGGGATAATTAACAATATACTGGAAATTGGAGAAGAGATAGAGACTCTCAGCGATAAGATAGCCGGTACAGGGCCCGAAATTAAGCGGCTGAGGGATTGGGCTTGCTACAAGGGTAAACTTGAAGATATAGGGGAGACTGATACCAGCACTATACGGCTGGGTATTATAAGGTACAGGGAAAATGATTATGAAGAAATAAAAAAGAATCTGGATGAAAATAATATTGTATGTGAAGAGTTATGGTCAGATAAAAACAGTGCCCGTGTGATTTTAGCCTATCATAATCTGTTTGGAAAAGAAGCTGAAGAATACCTTGGGAGCATTAATTTTGAAGAAGCAGGGCTGGAAGGTTACAGTGGCACTATTGATGAGAATTTAAATAAAATTAAAAAAAACGTAGATATGAGTGAAGAAAGAAAATCAAAATTACAATCTGAATTAAAAGAGATATCAGATAAGTATGAAAAAGTTTTGACTGTTTACCTCGATTATATTGAAAATAACCTGGAAATCGAAGAGGCTGTAAGAAAGGGATTTTCAACGGAATCTGTTTCCTTTCACACTGCATGGGTAAAAAAATCGGAAGTGAAAAAAGCTTTTTCAATAATTGAAAGGTTTAAATCGGTAAAAGTAATGGAGATTCAGCCCGATGAAGATGAGAGCATACCGGTTATTCTTGAAAATAAACCGCTGTTTAAACCTTTTGAGATAGTGGTGGACCTTTATGGAGTCCCGCGTTATTTTGAGATTGACCCCACGCCTTTTGTTTCTTTATTCTTTGCTCTGTTTTTTGGGCTATGTCTTACCGATGCGGGATACGGGTTAATACTGGCAGCACTGGCTCTGATATTTTCCTATAAAATGAAAAGCGCCAGGAAATTCCTTATGTTAATTTTTGCCGGTGGAATCTTTTCTGTTTTTGCAGGAGCAGTCTTTAACGGGTGGTTTGGCGACCTTCCACAGTATCTTGGGATGGAAGGCTTTTTCTCCAGACTGGCTATACTGGGGGACCCTGTTAAGTCAAATGAAGGTTCTATGAATTTTTTCAGGCTGGCGTTAGCCCTTGGAGTGGTTCAGGTAATATTCGGACTTTTTATAAGCTTTTTTGATAGCCTGAAAAGAAAAGACTGGGAAGCTGCATTTTTTGATGGTCTCCCCTGGATAATTATTATAATACCGCTGGTAATAATTTTATTATCCTCTCAAATAGGAGTAAATATGAAGCTGGTTTCCAGTCCTATTTTCCCTGCAGGAGTTATGAAAATCCTTATATGGCCGGTTATTATTGGTGCTGTAATGATTATTTTATTTAGTGCCCGGGATATGAAAAGCTGGGGATTTAGATTATTCATGGGAGTTCTAAACCTGACTGTGGTAAATGGACTTACTTCTTATCTGGGTGATTTTCTTTCCTATATCAGGTTGATGGCACTTGGACTGGTTACTGCAGGTATTGGAGTTGCCATTAATACCATAGCGTTCCAGTTAGGCTCGGTTCCGGTTGTAGGAATAGTAATATTGATTGTAATTCTGGTTTTTGGCCATATTGCAAATATCGGGATTAATGTTTTAAGCGGTTTTGTGCATACTTTAAGGCTGCAATATGTAGAGTTTTTCCCTAAATTTTATGCAGGAGGGGGAAGACCGTTTAGAAATTTAAGTGACGAACATAAATATGTAACAATAATTGATTAGTATTAGGAGGAAAAATGACAGATTTATCGCTTGGTGTTACGATTGCAATGTGTGGAGTGGGTTTTGCAGTTATTTTCGCCGGCATAGGTTCGATAGTTGGAATAGGATATCCTGCCAGAGCTGCAGCAGGCGTCCTTTCAGAAGACCCCGGCCGGTTTGGAAGCCTGTTCCTTCTGGTGGTTCTTCCGGGGACACAGGGGTTTTATGGTTTTGTTGCTGCTTTTTTGCTTATTGGTAATATATCCAATATCGAAACCCTGGCGCAGGGCTGGCAGTTGTTTTTTGCAGCACTACCTATTGCTTTTACCGGTTTGCTTTCCGGGATTCATCAGGGCAAGGTATGTGCGGCAGGTGTTAACCTGGTAGCTAAAAGGCCCAAAGAGGTCATGAAGGGAGTAATATATGCTGCTATGGTTGAGACCTACGCAGTGCTCGGCCTTCTGGTAACATTCTTTTTAAATAATCTTATAGAGTTCTAACAGGAGATAATAAATGTCAGAATTAGATAACGTTTCAAAAAAAGTTCTGGATGACGCAATCAAACAGAAAGAGCTTGAGCTGGAGGAAGCCAGAAAGAAAGCTTCGGAAATAATAGAGCAGGCAAAGAAAAGGGCCCTGCAGGTTCATCGTGAGGGTAAGCTTAAATCCTGGGATAAATATAGAGAAGATTTGAAGATTGAGTTGTCTAAAATCAAATCAAGTTTAAACCAGAAAATTCTCCTGTATAAAATAAATTTTGTTGATGATGTAGTGGAAAAGGCTAAAAATCGGCTGGAGGATATGGATAAGGAAGATTTTAAAAAGATGTTCAAAAAATATATTGATGCCCTGGATATAAATGATGGGTATTACATCATAGGAAGTGAAGAAAAAAGGATTAACGATGAAATGGTTGAGTCTGTAGCAAATCTAAAAAAAATAGGCGAAGAGCCTGATTTTAAGAAAGGAATTAAAATAATCAGCGGGAAAGCTGAATATAATATATCTCCGGGAATTTTAATTGATTCGGATATTGATGACATAAGAATGGAGATAGCCAGTGTCTTATTTGATAGCAGCAGGGGGAGCGATAGTTGAAACAAATAAGTTATGACATAGAAGATGATAGTTTTTATCTTTTTACATCTGCAGAATTAATGACAAGAGAGGCAGAGCTTCTTGATAAAAGTAAAATTGATAGAATGTTAAAATCTCAAAACCTGGATGAATTAATGAGGTTGCTAAGGGATACAGTTTATTCAGGATATGCAGAGGAGCTGGTAAACCGGGGTAATTTTGAATCAGTAATAGCCATTGAATATAAAAAAATTGCTGATTTTTTATTAAAAAACTTAAAGCCATCCCACAAGGCTGTGGGAGAACTTTTATTCTTTGAAGAGACTGTTCATAACATGAAAACTGTAATTAAATCAATTATTCTTGATAAAGACATGGAGAGGCTCTTTATTCCTGTATATTATTCTTACGGTAAGTTAAAGAATGCTCTGGAAACCGGTGATTATGAGGGACTAAGCCAGCCGGTTTCCGGTACGCTGCAGTATGCAGCTGGAAAAATGAAAAGTGAGAAAAATAGTCGTATTTTAGAATTTGAGATAGAAAAATTTTATTTAAAGGAAATTTTTAAGTCTGTTGAAGAGATAGGCAGCAGGTTAATAAGGGATTATCTGAGGCATTTGATTGACATAATCAATATAAAAAACATTTACAGGAACCAGTATCTCAAGCAGGATTTAAGTAAGGATTATTTCTTACATGATAACGGCTCTCTTACAATCGACTTTCTGGTGGGATTCGTAGGAGAGAATATGGATATTTTAAGGAAAAAATTAGAACAAACGGAGTACGCAGATTTAGCCGGAAAAGGAGCCCATGATCTTTATTCTAACGGAATATTTTCAACCTTTGAAAGAGAAGAGGATTTATTTTTTCTTGATTTTTTCAGTCCATTAAAATATACAGTTTCTAATATGGAGAAAATTTTTCATTTCTTTTTAAGAAAAAAAATGGAGTCAAGATATTTGAATATTATATTTACTGGTATTCTTTATAACATTGATGTTGAAAAAGTAAAAAGCAAGATAGGGATTTAAATGGATGTAAAAATAGCCGCATTTGGAGAAGAAGATATAATGCTTATTTTTAAAGCAGCAGGAATTGATGTCTTTCCTCAAAGTGGTGATATCAGGGAAATTGATGAAGCTGAGAAAAAATTCAGGCAACTGGTAGATAGCAACTATGGAATTATCTTTGTTACCGAGACGGTAGCTTTAAAGCTGGATAATTTAATAAGGGAGTTCTCGGAAAAGTTCCAGCCTTCGGTAGTGGTGATCCCCGGTCCGGGAGAAAGGAATAATTACGCGGTTAACAACTTAAGAAGAATAATAATAAAAGCTATTGGAGTTGACATAATGACAGATAAAGAAATAGGAGTAAATAAATGAATGATTTGGGTAAAATTGTAAAGGTAGCAGGTCCTCTGGTCGTAGCTGAGGGAATGTATGCTTCCAGAATGTTTGATATAGTTTACGTTTCTGATAAGAAGTTAATGGGTGAGATAATTGAACTAAAAAAAGACCTTGCTTCCATACAGGTTTATGAAGAAACCGAAGGGATAGGCGTAGGGGAACCTGTTTATCCCAGTGGAAGACCTTTAACGGTAGAACTGGGACCGGGTATAATACAATCCATTTATGACGGAATCCAGAGACCACTTGATGAAATATATGATAAGATGGGTAACTTTATTACCAGAGGCGTTTCTGCTCCGGCACTGGACAGGGAGAAAAAGTGGAAGTTCCAGCCCATTGCAAAAAAGGGAGATAAAGTTGGTTATGGCGATTTTCTCGGGGTTGTTGAGGAAACAGAAGTTGTAAAGCACTATATTATGGTTCCGGAGGGAGTCAGCGGAGAAATTAAATCAATTAATAAGGGTGAATTTACTGTTGAGGAAACGGTAGCTGTTATAAAAGGTGAAAAAAATGATATAGAGTTAAACATGATGCAGAAGTGGCCTGTGAGAAAGCCGAGGCCTTTTTTAAGCAAGATGAGTCCGGATATGCCACTGTCAACAGGTCAACGGGTAATAGACATGTTTTTCCCCATTGCAAGGGGCGGTACAGCGTGTGTCCCCGGTCCATTTGGCTCCGGCAAGACTGTAATCCAGCACCAGCTGGCCAAGTGGGCGGATGCTGAGATTATAGTATATATAGGCTGCGGCGAGCGTGGCAATGAAATGACCGATGTTCTTATGGAGTTTCCCGAGCTGGTTGACCCGAAATCCGGGGTTTCACTTATGAAAAGAACAGTCCTGATTGCAAATACTTCCAATATGCCGGTTGCTGCCAGAGAAGCATCTGTTTATACAGGAATAACTATAGCTGAGTATTTCAGGGATATGGGGTACTCGGTGGCTCTGATGGCTGATTCAACCTCAAGATGGGCAGAGGCAATGAGGGAAATATCCGGCAGGATGGAGGAGATGCCGGGAGAAGAAGGTTATCCGGCATATCTAAGTGCAAGGCTTGCTTCATTTTACGAGAGGGCCGGTATGGTAAAATGCATTTCTGAGGCCAATCAGAGGACAGGGGCATTATCTGTTATTGGCGCTGTCTCTCCCCCCGGGGGTGACCTTTCCGACCCCGTGGTGCAGGCTACATTAAGGGTGGTAAAAGTTTTCTGGTCGCTTGAAGCTCATCTGGCATACAGCAGACACTTTCCTGCGATATCGTGGTTAAATTCTTATTCTCTTTATATTGATAATATAAAAGAATATGTCGCCAGGAATATCCATGAGGATTATTTTGACCTGAGAGCAGAAGCTATGAGGATTCTTGAAAAGGAATCAGAGCTGGAAGAAATTGTTCGCCTGGTAGGAGTAGATGCTCTTTCAGGTCCTGACCGCCTTATTATGCTTACAGCACGAATGTTAAGAGAAGATTTTTTGCATCAGATAGCTTTTCATGAAGTAGATACTTATTCATCAATTGAAAAGCAATATAAGATGATTAGTGTAATTATATTTTTTTATAACCGCGCAAATCATATTTTAACTATGAATGCAGATATTAAAGATATTGAAAATATGAAGGTCAGAGATAAGATAGCAAGAATGAAATATATAAAAAATGAAGACATAGACAGCATTGACGGAATCAAGGAAGACATAGAAAAAGAATTTACTTCAATATTAGAGGAGTGAGAATGCTAAAAGAATATAAAAGTATAATCAATATTTCCGGACCGCTACTGCATGTTGAAGGAGTAGAGGGCGTTAAGTATGATGAAATGGTTGATATAAAGCTTGATGATGGCAGCACAAGAAATGGAAGGGTGCTTGAAGTCAACAGAGATAATGCGCTTGTGCAGGTATTTGAGGGCACATCCGGAATAGATTCCAGAAATACCCAGGTGCGTTTTCTGGGAAGGGGAACCCATGTATATCTTTCTCCTGATATACTGGGAAGGGTTTTTACAGGTCTGGGTAAACCAATGACTGAAAATGATAGAATTATTCCTGAAGAAAGTCGGGATATAAATGGTTCGCCTATAAATCCGTATGCAAGAGATTACCCAAATGAATTTATTCAAACCGGAATATCTTCCCTTGATGGTTTAAATACGCTTGTAAGAGGGCAGAAATTACCGATATTTTCCGGGTCAGGATTGCCTCATAACAGGATTGCTGCACAGATTGCACGACAGGCTACAGTCCTATCGGATGAGGAAGAATTTGCAGTTGTTTTTGTGGCCATAGGAATAACATTTGAGGAATCCGAATATTTTATTAATGATTTCAAAAAAACGGGTGCTATAAATAGAACTGTTCTGGTATTAAATCTTGCCGATGACCCGGCAATTGAAAGGATCGCAACCCCGAGAGCGGGTCTTACTTTTGCTGAATACCTTGCTTTTGAAAAAGATATGCATGTGCTGGTTATATTAACTGATATGACCAACTACTGCGAGGCGCTGAAAGAAGTATCGGCCGCCAGAAAAGAAATTCCCGGAAGAAGGGGATACCCGGGATATTTATATACCGACCTTGCCACTATTTATGAAAGAGCAGGCAGAATTAAGGGTAAAAAGGGCTCAATAACCCAGATACCGATACTTACCATGCCCGAGGATGACAAAACTCACCCGATTCCGGACCTTACAGGATACATTACTGAAGGACAGATTATATTATCAAGGTCTCTTCACAAGAAAAAGGTTTCTCCCCCTATTGATGTTCTACCATCTCTTTCAAGACTTAAGGATAAGGGCATAGGGCAGGGGAAAACAAGAGAGGACCATGCGGATATATTCAATCAACTGTATGCGGCATATGCGCGGGGGAAAGAAGTAGAAGAGCTGGCTGTGATTCTGGGAGAGGCAGCGTTGACAGATATGGATAAACTATATCTGGATTTTGCAGAGAAATTTGAGGCCCGATATGTTTCTCAGGACGAGTATGAAAACAGAACCATAGACCGTACACTTGATTTAGGATGGGAACTTTTGAGCATTTTCCCGAGAGGGGAGCTAAAAAGGATAAGTACAGAGCATCTGGATAAATATCTTTCTAAATTTAAAACCGAAGAAGGAAATAATAAGGGTGATTAAATGCTTTTAAATGTTAATGCTACCAGAATGGAGCTTCTTCGTTTAAGAAAAAGGCTTGGTATTGCCAGGAGAGGTCATAAACTTCTTAAGGATAAAAGAGACGAGCTTATGAGACAATGGCTCGAGATAGTGGAAGAGGTAAAAAAACTACGGTTTTCAATTGAAAAAGAGTTTCAAGCCATACTGGAAAGATTTGCTCTGGCAAAGGCGTATTCGGGTACCAGTCAGACAGAACAGGAATTACTGCTGCCTTCAAAAAATATAATGATTTCTGTTAAAAAGAAAAATGTGATGAGTGTTAACATACCGGTATATGTTAAGGAAGTAAGTGAAAATATTATTCCTTATGGATATATAAATACTTCGGGAGAAATGGATATAGTTCTAAGTGATTTTGAAAAGTTTATAGATAAACTTCTTGACCTTGCCGAAAAAGAGAAAATGCTGCAGCTTATGGCATTTGAAATTGAAGAGACAAGAAGAAGGGTTAATGCACTTGAGTATAAATTAATACCTGATATGTCCGAAACCATAAGCTATATATCTATGAAACTGGGTGAGAACGAGCGATCCAATACTGTCAGGTTAATGAGAGTAAGGGATATTGTAAGAGGATAGAAACCTCTTATATTTACCCGTAAACAGGAAAATCTTCAGCCAGGCTCTTAACTTTTTTGCCTATTTCTTTTAGTTTTATGTTATTATCTCTGTTTTTTAATGCTGAGGAAATAAGTTCACCGATTTTATACATCTCTTCTACACCCATCCCCTGGGTGGTAACAGCAGGCGTTCCAATTCTTATTCCACTGGCGACAGTTGGTTTTAGCTTATCGAAGGGGATCACATTTTTATTGACTATTATTCCTACTGAAGTAAGTGTATCAACCGCTTCGGCACCGGTCAGATTTTTGCCCGTTAAATCTATCAAAAATAAATGGTTATCGGTTCCACCTGATACGATTCTAAACCCATCATCTTTCATATATTCACACAGAGCTTTTGAATTCTCTATTATTCGTCTGTTATATTCTTTAAATGAATCTTTTAAATCTTCCCGGAAAGCTACTGCTTTTGCTGCAATTATATGCATAAAAGGACCTCCCTGTACTCCTGGGAAAACTGCTTTATTAATAAGTTCGGCATATTTTTTATCGGCAACGATTAGTGCACCTCTTGGCCCTCTCAAGGTTTTGTGGGTTGTTGACGTAGTGAAGTCTGCTATTTTTACGGAATCCGGATGATATCCGCTTACCATTAAACCTGCAATGTGTGCTACATCAGCCATAAGATAAGAACCTACTTCATCTGCAATTTCCCTGAACTTTTTAAAGTCGATTATTCGTGAATATGAGCTGGCGCCTGCTATAATAAGCTTTGGCCTGATGGTTTTAGCCATTTTTTTAATAATTTCGTAATCCAGCATCTCTGTTTCAGGGTCAACATTATAAGTGTGTACATCGTAATATTTTCCGGTCAGATTTTGTTTATGACCGTGTGAAAGATGCCCTCCGTCTCTTAGGTTCATGCTCAGTATCTTATCTCCGCAACCCAGAACGCCCAGATAGACTGCCAGGTTAGCATTTACTCCGCTGTGAGGCTGGACATTACAGTATTCTGAACCAAATAGCTTATTTGCCCTGTCTATAGCAAGCTGTTCTGCATCATCAACATTCTCACAACCGGCATAATACCTGAAGCCCGGATACCCTTCTGCATATTTATTGGTAAGTAATGAACCCATTGTTTTTAAGACTTCCTTCGAGGCAAAGTTTTCTGAAGCTATAAGAATAATCTGGCTTCTCTGCCTTTTTAATTCATTTTCCAGAACCTTTCGAATCTCAATATCTTCTTCCATATCCAGGGTATGATTTTCGTATTTTAGGGAATTACTCATCGCAGTTTAGAATCCTTTCTTCAATTTTTGTTATTTTATCAATTCTTTTTATGTGCCTGTCTACATTACCTGAAGGGGTATTTAGAAATGTTCTTGTTATTTCTATACAATTTTCAAGTGATTGGAACCTTGCACCCATACATAATATATTCGCGCAGTTGTGTTCCCTTGCAAGTTTTGCGCTATTAGCATCACAGCATAAAGCGGCACGTATACCTTTTACTTTGTTGGCTGATATGCTCATCCCTATTCCAGTTCCACAGATAAGTATCCCGGCATCAGCGCCACCACAGGCTACTATTCTGGAAACTTTTTCCGCAAAGTCAGGATAATCTACACTTTCGGAGCTATCAGTTCCGGCATCTTCTACGCTATGCCCCATGGATTTTATTACTTTAATAAGGCTTTCTTTATATTTAAATCCAGCGTGGTCCACACCTATGGCAATTTTCATAAACTCACACTCCTTTATACTTTTTTAAATCTTGAATACTGTAATATTATATTCTAATTAAAGTTATAATCCAAAGATATCCTGGATTTTTTGATTGGAAATTAATTTTTTTATAAATATCTAAATTTATTTTAGAAACATAGTCTATAATAAGCGAAAGATATTTTTTAAAAAGGAAGTATTCTTAAATTTTCTTATAATTATATTATATAGTTTACCCATCCAGTTTTTGAACAATATTTGAAAATTTAACTATGCCTTCCCTTATTAAAACAGGCCTATTACCACAAACATCCACAATTGTTGATTCCACGCCTGGAAGAGGTAAATTATATTCTACTATTAATTCTACCTTTTTTTTGATATTAACCGGTATATCGCCTATTTCTTTCGGATATTCTTTTGTTCCGGAGATAGTAGCACTGGTGGATATTATAGGACCGCAAATATTTATTATTTCTCTTAAAAACCTGCTCTCCGTAATTCGCAGGGCAATTGTAGGTCCTTTATAGCCAGGGAGTTCTTTCAGTTTTTCACTCTTTTTTAAGATTAAAGTAAGAGATTCCGGATTTTCAATGTTCCAGAATTTGTTTATTATTTTTTTTGCAGTTTCGCTTATGTCCCTGGTGAAAATTTTTAAATCATCAAGATTGGAAATTAATATTATGAAAGGCAGGTTTATATCCCTTTTTTTTATTCTGTATATTTTTCTTATTGCTTCTCTTTCGTTATACCTGCAGCTTATTCCATATACTGTGCAGGTTGGAAGTATTGCTATTTTACCTTCTGATATAACTCCGGCAATTTTATTTATTATCTTTATATCAGTAATTTTGTCGAGGCTATCAATTTTTATTAGGTTCATATAATAAATATAGTTTTTTTTAGTATATAATATTTTTTTTGCAATTAAAATGCAGCCTGCACATTAATAATGGCAGGATTTTTACTGAAATACTTGGAATTTTTATAAATAAGATTTACTATATATAGAATGCTTTGCAGGTGTCAGCAGGGATAGCAAAGAAACAAAAAATAAAATTTTCTATAATTTATTCGGGTGCATAAGAATGGTAGATACACGCCCATCGTGGCATGAATACTTTGCGTCAATAACAAGACAGGTGGCAACAAGATCGACCTGCCTGCGTAGAAAAGTTGGCGCAATTATAGTGAAGGATAAAAGAATTCTCGCAACAGGTTACAACGGTGCCCCGAGGGGAGTCAGGAGTAGTCTTGAGATAGGAACATGCCTTAGAGAAGAACTGGGAATACCTCCTGGTGAGAGACATGAGATATGCCGTGGTCTTCATGCTGAACAGAATGCGATTATACAGGCAGCATACTACGGAGTTTCAATAAAGGATTCTGTTATATATTCAACACACCAGCCATGTGTGCTATGTGCTAAAATGATAATAAATAGCGGTATCAAGAAGATATATTATCTTGAAGAATATCCCGATGCCCTCTCTGTGGAGCTTCTTAATGAAGCAGGAGTAGAGCTAATAAAACTTGATTTCTAAGTGTAAGAATACCTCTTTATTGGTCTTCCATTCAGGAGATGCCTGTTGTTTTTTAATTAATCTTTATCTGTTATAATAGCGTTTACTTTTATTGGGGGAATATTTTCTTATGGAAAAGTTTATTATAAATGGTGGTAAGAGGCTGTCCGGAAAAGTTAAAATAAGTGGTGCCAAGAATTCTGCATTAAAGTTAATAGCAGCTTCAATACTTTCAAGTGGAGTAACTACTTTGAAAAATGTACCCTGGATTGATGATGTTAGCATTATGCTTGAAGTTTTAAAGAATCTCGGGGCAGGTGTAAGTGTGGATACCACCAATAAGGTAATTGAGATTAATCCGGATACTATTAACAGTTATGAGGCGCCTTATGAACTGGTAAGGAAGATGAGGGCTTCAATACTTGTAGCAGGTCCGCTTCTAAGCAGGTTTGGAAGAGTAAAGGTTGCAATCCCCGGTGGCTGTAACATTGGCTCAAGGCAGATTGACCTCCACCTCAGGGGCTTTAAGCATCTGGGTGCGGAATTTTCTGTTGAGCACGGATATGTTAACTGCCAGATTAACAATAAATCAGGGAATAGGCTTCATGGTGCAGTCGTTGACCTTGATTTTCCATCAAGAGGAGCCACTGAAAATATAATGATGGCAGCTGTTCTGGCGGAGGGACAGACAATTATAAATAATGCTGCCCGGGAGCCAGAGATAACAGACCTCGCCTGTTTCCTGAATCTGATGGGCGCTGATATTAAGGGAGCAGGAACCGAATTTATAACTATAAACGGTGTTAAAAGCCTTAAAGGAACAGATTATGAGATTATGCCGGACAGTATTGAAGCAGGTACCTATATTACTGCGGCAGTTTTATGTGGAGATAGAGTAGAAATTGAAAATGCAAGGTGGAGAAACCTTGAAATTTTTTATTATAAGTTAAAAGAAATTGGCGCTAAAATTTCTATAGTTGATGAGAATAATATGAAAGTCGAAAAAGCCAGGGACAGATATAAGTCTACGAATATCAGCACACTTCCATATCCTGGTTTCCCAACGGACCTGCAGCCTATAATCTCAGTTCTTCTTTCCATCGTCCCGGGTGTTTCTGTATTAACTGAAAATGTATTTGAGAACAGGTTTATGTATGTTGATGAATTAAACAGGATGGGAGCCAATATAAAGATTGACGGACACCGTGCTGTCATAAGAGGGGTTGAAAAATTATCAGGTGCTCCGGTAAAATCGTTTGACCTGAGAGCAGGAGCAGCTATGGTTCTGGCAGGTCTGGCAGCAGAAGGAATAACGGAAATAAATGACATATATCATATCAAGAGGGGTTATGAAAATTTTGATGAGAAGCTTAAATTACTTGGCGCGGATATAAGAGTGGAGAATCATTATTGATAGATAAATAGAGGTTCAGGATTTATCTTAAAAATTATTATTGTGGTTGGATTATATGAAAAGAAATAAAAATAGGCCGGAAGTTAAGAGTAAAAGAGAAAATAAAAATAAGCCGGAAGAAAATGTAATTAAAAAAACAAATAAGAGCTGGTTTCGAAGATTACCATTATATATAAGAATATTAATAGTCCTGGCTGCAGTGGTTTTTGTTGCCGGTATAGCGGCAGGAGGATTCTATTTTTATCTTAATTCGTTAAATAAAACAATTAATTCGATTACTACAGCTGAGATTGAGGATTTGCTTGCACCAATCGAATCACCGGAAGAGCCGGTTACAATTATGGTGCTGGGAAGGGATACGAGAGATGCTGAGAATGACGCGGGCAGGGCCGATATTATTATGTTACTTCATTTAAGCCCTGAAAATGGAACCTGCAGCCTCCTCTCAATTCCGAGGGATTGCTGGGTTGAAATACCGGGCCATGGTGAAGATAAAATAAATGCTGCTTATGCTTATGGCGGCGAAGAACTCATGATAAAAACAATTAATTCTTTCCTTGGAGCAGAAATAAATCATTATGTAACACTTGATTTTGATGGATTCGTAGAATTGATTGATGCAGTAGGAGGGGTAGATATAACTATTGAAAGACCCATGGTGGACCCAAAAAGTGGTGCTAATTTTTCCGCTGGCAACCACCATCTTACTGGAGAACAGGCGTTATCATATACCAGGAGCAGGTCAACTGAACTGGGAGATATAGGCAGGATTCAGAGACAGCAGGAGTTATTTAAAGAACTTATAAGTCAAAAACTAAATGTGAAATATTTATCAAGTGTACCTTATTACTTTAACATTCTGGTGGATAATACCAGAACCGACCTTGATATTCTGACTATTCTTAAATATTCAAAAGTAGTCCTTTCTTTTGGTTACGAAAATTTTGAGACTTCAATTATACCTTCACGTTCCGACTGGAAAGAAGATGGAACAATAAGTGTTCAGATACCTGATAAGGAAGAATCAAGAGCAATGTGGGAAAGGATAATAAATGGTGAGCCGGCCAGCAGATATAATGCAGAATATAGTGAGGTTGATGAGATAGGAAGTTCTATGACGATGAATACTGAGTATAAATTCGAAATAAAAGTAAAAAATACCGGTGCTATCGAGTGGAACAGAAATGGCGATAAGCCAGTTTATCTAAGTTATCACTGGATAGATTTTAACAGCAGGGAAACGGTTATTTTTGACGGGAAGAGAAGTATCCTCCCGGAGGATGGCGTAAATTTGGGCGATGAGGTAACTTTCCAGCTGGCTGTAAGGTCCCCTTCCAAACAAGGTGAATATATTTTACAGATTGATCTCGTACAGGAAGGAGTGACCTGGTTTTCTTTCCAGGGAGTACCAGCTCTTGAAAAGTATATATCGGTTGATGTCTCCTATGGAGCCGAATACGATGATGGGGGAGGAACCCCGAATTACCTGGATTGTGACGAGGAATTTGAAGTAGAACTTAAGGTAAAAAATGACGGGTTTTTAACCTGGGAATCTTCAGGGAAAGAAAGAGTGGCTCTTGGCACACACTGGATTAACCGGGATACAGGAGAAGTTTTTATATGGGATGGCGATAGGACACTTCTTCCTCTGGATATTTCTCATGGTGAGGAAGCAGAAGTTGATGTTAAGTTAAAAGCACCGAATAAGCCTGGAAGATATATACTTCAATATGATATGGTGCACGAGAGAGTTACCTGGTTTTCCGAAAAGGGTGTTATACCAATGGAAGTCAATGTGGATGTTGGTGAGATTGTTGACAGGGCCATTGCGTCTGATACGAATGTGAAGATATTCAATGGCAATGGAATGAAGGGCGCTGCAGGGGAAGTCAGGGATTACATTGAAAATTGTGGTTTCAGGATATATGGGCTTGCCAATGCAGAGAATTTTAATTTTGAAGATAGCCTGATTATATACAACGAAGGATGTAAGGAAAAAGCCGAAGAGCTATCGCTTGCTTTTGATAATTTGGAGATTTATGAATATAATAAAAAATGGAGTTTTTATAAAACCGGTGCCGACTTGATATTAATAGTCGGAAAAGATTACAGTGATATAATGAAATAATTTTTTTGATTTTTTCGTTGTTTTACTTTTAGCATTAATATATAAATGAAAAACAAATCTGTATTTAAAATAATAGGGCAAATTCTATTCGATATCCTGATAATATTTTCGTCATTAATGATTTCCTTTTTTTTAAGAGGTCAGATAGGAATAATTGACACCTCGGATTTATTTTTCCAGTACGTTAATTCTATAATCTGGTATGTTGTTATAGTAATAGTTGTTAGAATAGTAATGCTCTGGCTTTTTGGGACTTACAGAAGAGTCTGGAAGTACGCTTCTTTAAAGGATATAGTTGCTATTGTTGAAGCTATTACTCTGAGTTCGGTGGTTCTTGCAGTTATTTTTTATGTTTTTAGCTTCCCAATATCGATCTTCGGACGCGACATAAGCTTTCCCCTTCGTTTCTTTCCCAGAAGTATATTTGTTATTGATTATATTCTGACTCTTCTACTTATGACGATTTCAAAGTTTTCGGAGAGATTCTTTAATGAGCTTAAATTTGGAAGCATAAATACCAGAAAGAAAAGAGTATTGATTGTTGGAGCAGGTGACGCCGGAGAAATGATTGTACGGGAGATGATAAGACAGAAAAACAGCGAGTATAAACCTGCGGGTTTTCTGGATGATGATTACTCAAAGATAAAAAGCAAGATACACGGTGTAAGTGTTCTCGGTCCGATATCAAAGATGGAGGAAATTGTTAAGGATTCTTCAATCGACGAAGTGATAATAGCCATGCCATCTGCTTCGGGCAGCACAAGGAAAGAGGTGGCAGTAAGGGCAAAAGAGCTCGGAGTTAACTGTAAAACATTACCAAGCCTGTATGAAATAATTGACGGCAAAGTTTATCTCTATCAGGTAAGAGACATCGAAATCGAGGATATTCTTGGAAGGGAAGCTATAAATATAAAAATACCGGAAGTTGTATCGGAAATAAAAGATAAAGCTATTCTGGTTACCGGAGCCGGGGGTTCTATTGGCTCTGAGATATGCAGGCAGGTTATAAGGTTTAAGCCTGATAAAATAATACTTGTAGACCATTCGGAAAATAACCTGTTTTTGATACTTGAGGAGCTTGACAATAAATTCGCTTTCATATCAACAGTTCCTGTGGTTGTTGATATAAGGGATAAACAGGCAATGAAAAGTATTTTTAACAAATATAAGCCCGATATAGTATTTCACGCCGCAGCTTATAAACATGTGCCCCTGATGCAGCTTAATCCAAAAGCTGCTATTGTGAATAATTTCCTTGGAACTAAGATACTCGCTAAAATTTCTATTGATTCCGGAGTGAAAAGATTTGTAATGCTTTCAACTGATAAAGCAGTTAAACCAAAAAATGTAATGGGTATATCCAAATTACTTTCAGAAAAATACCTGCAGTCTTTAGCAAATATTAAGAGTACAAGGTTTATGATTGTAAGGTTTGGGAACGTTCTTGGAAGTATGGGAAGTGTAGTCCCGCTTTTTAAGCAGCAAATACAGGCGGGCGGACCGGTTAGAGTTACACATCCAAATATGAAAAGGTATTTTATGACAATACCCGAAGCTTCCCAGCTTGTTATACAGGCGTGCATAATTGGAAAAGGGGGAGAAATATTTGTACTGGATATGGGGGAACAGATTAATATACTTGACCTTGCAAAGAATATGATAAGAATTTACGGGATGGAGCCGGGTAAAGACATAGAAATAAAATATACCGGTCCCAGGGACGGGGAGAAAATTGATGAGGAACTTGTAAGTGAAGATGAGAACCTTGTTCCTACGGAATACAGGCATATATATGAGGCAAGGAATAACAACAGTGTAAATAAGCCGGATAAAGACGAGATATTCAGTATATTATTTAATATAGAAAAAGAGATCCAGATGGATGATTACAGGAATCTTTTTAAGGATTTAAGAAAGATAGTCCCGGGTTTTGAAGGTAAAAAAATGTGGCCAAGATTATATGAATGACGATTGCCGTATTTAAGCATTTATGTTTTACAGAATTTTTAAAAGGGTTTTAGATATAATACTTTCAATTATTTTAATTATACTTTTTATTCCCTTCTGGATTGTTATTCCTTTAATGATTAAGATTGATTCACCAGGAAATGTAATATTCAAGCAAAAAAGGGTGGGTATAAACAGTGATTATTTTACCATTTTTAAATTTAGAACTATGAAAACAGGCACTCCTGATATTCCTACAGACGAACTCGGGAACCAGAAGAATCTTTATACCAGAGCAGGCAAATTCTTAAGGAGGTTTAGCATTGATGAATTCCCGCAGCTTATAAATATATTAAAAGGCGATATGAGTTTCGTGGGACCCAGACCCGCGTTATATAACCAGGAACTGCTGATAAGAATGAGGAAAGAAAAAGGTGTGGATAAAGTGAAACCCGGAGTAACCGGGCTCGCGCAGATAAACGGCAGGGACGACCTGTCAATTCCTGATAAAGTTATGTATGACAGTTCTTATGTAGAGGATGCTTCCTTGTGGCTGGATTTAAAGGTATTCATGTCCACCATAAAAGCTGCAATTACGGGCAGGGGGATAAATTTTTAACATTATCTCTGGATGATTCTAAAATCAGCTATCCAGCGCCCTTATAAGTTTTTCTATGCCTTCCTCAAAACCAAGTGGTGAAAAGCCAAAATCAACAGCGGCATCATCGTAAGAGTATGATTTATCTATTCTCATCCTTTCTATCTGGTCGGATGTAAGTCCTGAAGACCTAGAAAACAAGTTGTAGATTGAGACTAAAAATTTCCCGGGTCCTATGGGTATTTTTAATACTTTAAATTGTCTGTTAAGTTTTTCTTTTACAATTTCAATCATCTTATTGTATGTAATGGGGTTTTTCCCTGCCAGGTCATATGTTTTTTTAAAAGTTTTTTCGTTAGCAATGACTGAAGACACAGCATCTGCAACATCTTCAATATATACAGGCTGGATTAAATTTTTTCCGTTTCCAAAAGTCACAAAATATCCTCTTTTTTTTATAAAATAAATCATCCTTGAAAAATTGCTATCATCACAGGAACCGTAAATCATAGAAGGTCTTAATATTGTATAATCGAGCCTCGACTTTTCTATAACATTTTCGGATGCTATTTTATTATCCTTTAATTTACTATCAAGTGGAATTAAAACTGTTGTGGAACTTATAAAAACAACCCTTTTTAATCCAGCGCGATTGGCTGCATGTATGAAATTTTCAAGCAGGTCCGTATTCTCAAGGTCCACCATGTAAACTGCACCTTCAGCATTCTTTAACGGTAATATTATTGAATCTGTGCTATTTAAATTTGCATGGCTGAATATAACTTTTTTATCTGCTTTTACGGCTTTTTCTTCAAGTTTCGACGTATTACTGGATGTTCTGACAAGACAGTTAACTTCATAGCCCCTTTTTAAGAGCTTTTCCAGCACCGAAGGCCCCAGAAAGCCTGTGGCTCCAATAAGTGAAATCATTTTTTGCCCCTTCTATTAAAAAATACTAAAAATTTAAATTTGATTTTAGTAAAAAGCAATACAAAGATTAAACCTAATTATATCTCTTATTCCGGACAAAAACTATCCAATCTATTAATAGTCCGGGTATTAAATTATGTCATTTTTATGATATTATCTTATAAATTTGAATTAATTTTGCAATGTACAGAAAGAGAAAAAGTAAATGTTAATATTTTATGTTTTTATTGGAATTTTACTGGTGCTTTTGCTTCTTTATTCGTTTATATATGAGCCTGTAAATTTTAGGCTATCGGAAGTGAATATATTGATAAAAGAGGGAGATGAAGAAAATAATACAGTAACTTATGACAGGTCTTCAGCACATGTCTATTCATCAGGCTTTTTAAGATTCTTCCTGAACAAAAAATATTTACAGCAGAGGGACCATAACATAAAGATAAATGCAGGAAAATTGGACAAGCAGGTTCTTAGTATACTGCATATATCTGATTTTCATTTAAGGAAGAATTTTAAAGGTAGAAAGTTATTTAGTTTTGTGCAGAGCCTGAGCACTCTTGAACCGGATTTTATCTTTATAACAGGAGATCTGCTGGGTGGAGCTTATGTGGATTACCTTATAGATATGCTTTCTCCACTGAAAGCGAAAAAAGGGAAGTATGTCATTTTTGGTGTTCATGACCATTACGACAAAGCATTTGTGGAATTTTTAAAAAATATGTTTAAGAGAAAGAGAAGGTACAGGAAAGAAAATGATATTCAGAATTTAATCAGGAGATTGGAAGATATTGGTATTGAAGTATTGATGAATGAAAAGAGGGTAAGTGCTATAAATTCTAAAGGCGTAAAAGATGTCGAGATAATCGGGCTTGACGACCCTGTTATAGAAAAAATTGATATAGGCAAAGCTTTTTCTACCTCCTCTTCAGATGACAAAAGACTTAGTCCGGGTAAGAAAGTTGGCGATAAAAGAATTTATAAGGATGTTTTTAGCTTAAATGAAGATAGAATACATATTATGCGTGAAAAAAGTAAGTTAAGTCTGGTGATGTTACACACACCTGACGCTAATTCAATTATAAAGCTTTCTAAAATGAAAGCTGATATCATTTTTTGCGGCCATACTCATGGCGGCCAGGTAAGACTGCCCTTTATTGGAGCAATAATATCGGGATGTAAGATAAAGACGAAATTTGCATCGGGCTTATTTTATTTTAAAAATATAGTTCTCTTCACAACCAGAGGTCTTGGAGAGGGCAAATATACCCCTTTTAGATTTTATTGCCAGCCGGAAGCAAATCTGGTTAGGATATATAAAATCAATTAGAATATACTGAGAGACATTATAAATAAATAAGACAGTTTAAGGTGTTATTTATTAAATTGTAAGATATTAATACAGGTAACAATGAAATGAATAAAAGAGACAAAAGCTCCAGTTCAGTTATAAAATTTACATTTTTTCTGGTCCTTGCATTTCTGGTGGGCTTTTTAATATTTTATAGCATTGATAACCCCGGTTTTTTAAAAAACAAAATGGAATCAATTTTTGGCGGAAACGGAGAAAACGAAGAGGCAAGCCCTGTTCTGGATACAGCCAAAGAAGTTCAAATTAATAATGATTCAGGAGAATCGGAGAGCATCGGCGGATTGGCTGAAATAGAGACTGCAGATAATTCAGCCGAGAGTGGTGTAGAAGATATGAATGTTATTGATTCAGGGGATGATAAAGAAGAAGAGGCCAAAGATTCAGAAAGTGGGACTTCTTTATGGCAGAAAATAAAAGATTTTTTCGCCGGTATTACAGGCAGAAGCAGTGAGACGGAAGAAGGTGACGACTACCCGTCAACGATGAAAATAAATGTGTATTTTTCCGGTATAGGGGAAGAAGATAAGTTCGTTTCAGAAGAGAGAACCATAAATGCAGGCAGCCCTGAGCTTGCTGTAAGAAACGCTGTTCAGGAGCTTCTAAAAGGCCCTTCCAGGCCGTATCATTTCCCGGTAATACCGGCCGGGACCAGGCTTCTTGGAGTTGAGGCCGGAGACGACATAGCCATAATTAACTTTTCCCAGGAATTTCTTGAAGAAAGCCTGGATTCAAGAATACTGGACAAATTTATTATTTATTCCATAGTAAATACACTCACAGAAATCAAAGGCATAGAAGGAGTTGTATTTCATATAGAGGGAGTAAGAATTAAAGTTTATGGAAATGTAGATTTATCCATTCCTGCTATCAGGAATAAAGAGTTGATAGACGAAGAATAAAACAGAGTCTAAATCGGAGGTGAGTTTATTGTACAGGATTGGGGTGGATGTCGGAGGAACATTTACGGATTTTGTTGTATATAGTGAAAATGAAAAGAAAATCAGGGTATTTAAAGTTCATTCTGACAGGGGAACTCTGTGGCTTCCAATAATTAAATGGATTAGTAAAGAAGTAAAAAATAAAGCTGATATAGATGATATACGTCACGGCACAACTATTGGAGTTAATGCCATAATTGAGAGTAAGGGAAGTAGTACTGCTCTTCTTACTACCAGAGGTTTTAGAGATTTACTGGAAATTGGGAGACAGAGACGCCCTCATCTTTATAATCTGCATGTAAAAAAACCCTATCCTTTAGTATCCCGGTATTTAAGAATACCCATAACTGAGAGAATAGATGGTATGGGGAGAGTGGTATCCCCACTTAATAAAAAAGAAGTTCTGGAAAGTATAGATAAGTTAAAGAAGGAAAAGGTAGAAGCAGTGGCGGTTTTATTTTTAAATTCTTATGCTAATGGAAAAAATGAAGAGGAAACTGGTAAAATACTAAAAAAAAATTTACCCGGAGTCTATATTTCTCTATCTTCAGAGATAATTCCCGAATTTAGAGAGTATGAAAGGTTGTCCACAACCGTTATTAATGCCTGCATAGGACCACTTTTTAAAAAATACCTGGATAATTTTTTATCTGAATTAAAAAAACTGAAAGTCAGAGCACCCTTATTTATATGCCAGTCCGATGGAGGGTTAATATCACCGGAGGGTGTTACAAGACTTCCGGTAAGGACATTATTTTCCAGTCCTGCAGCCGGAGTGGTTGGAGCATCGTTTTTATATGGCAGTGGTAATAAAAAGATGTATGATAAAACTGATGAAAAAAGTCTTATAACCCTGGATATGGGAGGAACCAGCACCGATGTGGCAATTATTTCGGGGTCAAATCCGGTAAAGACTACAGATAAGGAGATTATGGGTTATCCGGTTAAATTTCCTGCAATAGATGTTTCTACCATTGGGGCAGGTGGAGGGAGTATAGCTTCGGTTGACGAAGGCGGGTTTTTAAGGGTGGGCCCTGAGAGCGCCGGTGCAGAGCCCGGTCCTGCCTGTTATGATAGAGGAGGAGATAATCCTACGGTTACTGATGCCAATCTGGTTCTTGGTACCCTTGGTGAAAGAACCATGCTCGGTGGCAAAATGAAGCTAAATCCGGATAGGGCAAAACAAGCTATAAGGAACCTGATTTCCGGACCACTAAATATCTCTTTAATAGAGGGAGCGTGGTCCATAGTCCGTCTTGTAGCCTCGGATATATCAGAAGCAATAAGAAAAATAACCATATCAAAGGGCTTACATCCCTCAGATTTAGAGCTGATTGCTTACGGAGGAGCGGGGCCAATGCATGCTGCTATGGTTGCAAGGGAGCTGGGTATAGACAGAATAACAATTCCTGAGATACCAGGAGCTTTTTCTGCTGAGAGTCTTCTTTATGGCAATGCCACCATAGATTTTGTAAGAACCATAAAAGGGATAAAAAAGGAAATAATATCCGGTATTATTTCAGATTTTAAAAGCAGGGCAGAGAAATGGTTTAAAGCTGAAAATATCACTTCCAGCAGACAGCGACTGGAATGGTTCCTTGATTTAAGGTATAAAGGACAGAATTATGAGTTGAATATCCCGGTATCTTCTGAAGATATAAAATGCCTTCAGAATTACAGGATAGATAAGATAAAAGAGACTTTTTATAAAAAGCATTATAGTGTTTACGGGTATAAGCTTGAAGACAGAGATGTAGAGATAATTAATTTAAGACTGAGCTGTACCGGTATTTTATCTCTGCAGGCAAGACACAGGATTTACAGAGAAATTAAGGGCAGTAAACCCCCGGGTAAAATAGCCAGGAAATTTAGAGATGTTTATTTTACCGGGGATGATAAACCTTTAAAAACTCCGGTATTTGAGAGAAGAAACCTTCCCGGAGAGTTTGTGATTAAAGGTCCTGCCATAATAGAACAATTTGATTCAACTATAGTTATCCCACAACAGAGTGAAGGCAGGGTTATGGATAATGGAAGTATTATTTTAAGAGTATAGTATCTGATGGGATAAAGGTTTGAAATTTATATGGTAAGAATAAAAAATTCTTAAAAGATAAGATTATAAGGCAATAAAAAAGGTGGAAAGCTAGCTATGGAAGATAGCACTGATATTAAAACTGACATTGTAACTGCTAAAATAATAGGTAATCGGCTGAAGACGATAGCAGAACTTATGGGCGAGGTTCTGGTAAGAAGTGCTTTTTCGGCCAATATAAAGGAAAGAAGGGACTGTTCGACTGCTGTGTTTGATGCCAGGGGAAGGCTGGTAGCACAGGCGGAGCATATTCCCCTTCATCTGGGCTCGATGATGGGACTGGTAGAAGAAGTAATAAAGCGTTTCAGGGGAAATATAGAGCCGGGCGACGTTTTTATTGCCAATGAACCTTACTGCGGTGGAACCCATCTTCCCGATGTGACCGTTATTTCACCTTATTTTGAGTGTGATAGGCTGGTTAATTTTGTTGCCAATATAGCCCATCATTCAGATATCGGGGGAGCGGTACCGGGAGGCATTGCCGGTAATGCAAGAACTATATATGAGGAGGGCTTGAGAATAACACCTGTAAAACTGGTAAGGTCAGGTAAACTGGATGAGAATCTGCTTGATTTTATAATAAAAAATTGCAGAGTCCCGGATGAGAGATATACTGACCTGAAGACACAGATAGCAACCAATAAAGTTGGGATAAGATATCTTGGTGAACTTTATGCCAGATATGGTGTGAAAGTAGTGGGAAGTTCAGTTGAAAAGTTGCTTTCCTATACAGAGAAGAGACTCAGAGCAAAAATTGAAAAAATTCCAGATGGAAAGTATTTCTTTGAGGATAGACTGGACGATGATGGTGTGTCGGATAATCCCACTCCCATTAAAGTTTGTATAGAAGTAAATGGAGGGAAGTTAAAAATTGATTTTACTGGAAGCGGCCGACAGAGCGGTGGCGCGATAAATGTGGTAAGGTCTGCTCTTGTTGCCACGGTATATTATGCAGTCAAAGCTTTTTTGGATCCTGAACTACCTGCAAATGAAGGACTTAAAAGAGCGGTAAGCATAAAAGCACCTCCCGGTAGCATAATTAACCCGGAAGAACCGGCAGCAGTGGGGGCAAGAACCGATACCTGTCAGAGAGTAGCCGGTACCATGATAGGAGCTTTTAATAAAGCAATGCCTGAAAGAGCGGTTTCAGGTTCAAATGATGCCAGCACCGCTATTGTACTTTCGAAAGAGAAAGAATTTGTATATGTAGAAGCAGTTGGCGGTGGAGCTGGAGCTTCTGAAAGCGGGGATGGTCCTGATGGGGTGCAGGTCCATGTTACCAATACCTCAAATCTTCCCATAGAATCTTTAGAGGCGGAATTTCCTATCAGGGTCTTGAGCTATGAATTTATCCCGGACTCAGGTGGAAAGGGTAAATACAGAGGCGGTCTGGGAATCAGAAGAAAAATTGAGATACTTGAAGATGATGTAGTATTTTCTTCTCATGGAGACAGGCATAAATTTCCACCCTGGGGATGGAATGGAGGACAAGATGGCAGATGTGGGAGATTCTTAATTAATGGCAAGACTGTGCCATCCAAATGTTCAAATATAATACTTAAAAAAGGCGATACCATAGTTATTGAGACCCCGGGCGGTGGTGGGTTTGGTAATCCTTCTGATCGACCGTCAGGACTTGTGGAAAAGGATAGAAAAAATGGCAAAGTTACACGCTTTTAGTAATTTAAAAATTGTGGTGGAAAGATGCTTACTATAAGGATAATATAAGCTAAATTAATGTTCTGTTTCTGTTATCATTATTCAAGAAGAGATTTTTTAATAAATTAAAAAATTTTTTAAAAGAAATACCAAAGGGGGAAAATTTGAAAGTACTTATAACCGGCGGAGCAGGTTTTATAGGTTCCAATGTTGCAGACAGGCTTATTGAAGAGAATTATGAAGTAGTTATTGTTGACGACCTATCAAATGGAAAGAAAGAAAACGTTCCTCAGTACGCCAGGTTTTACATGTGTGATGTCCGGGGGGAGAAAATAAACGATATACTGGAAAAGGAAAAGCCGGATATTGTAATTCATAATGCTGCTCAATTAAGTGTGAGATTTTCTGTAGAAAATCCTCTTATGGACGCTGATATAAATATCATTGGTGGGCTAAATGTTATAAATGCCTGCAGTATGTATAATGTTAAGAAAATAATTTTCGCTTCTTCGGGAGGAACCGTATATGGGGAGCAGGAATATTTTCCTGCAGATGAGAAGCACCCGACCAGTCCGGTTTCTCCTTATGGTGTTGCGAAACTGGCTATTGAGAAATACCTGTATTATTTTTATAAAAACTCCGGCATGAAATACATATCTTTAAGATATGGAAACATATATGGACCCCGCCAGGACCCTTATGGAGAAGCAGGGGTGGTGGCTATATTTTCGGATAAGATTCTTAAAGGTGAAAATCCAACTATTAACGGAGATGGGCTTCAGACAAGGGATTATGTATATGTAGGCGATGCAGTGAGAGCCAACATTAAAGCTATTGAATGTGATTTTGAGGGCGCTCTTAATATAGGCACATCCAGAGAGACAAGCGTGGTGGAGCTTTTTAAGATATTAAAAGAGATATCCGGAAAGGATGGCATAGAAGAAGTCCATGGACCATCAAAAGAAGGCGAGCAGAGAAGAAGTCAGCTTTCTTACGAGATGGCTAAAAAGGCGATAGGATGGGAGCCCGAAGTATCAATAGAAGAAGGACTCAAGCTTACCTACAACTGGTTCAAGAATCATTAGAAGTATTTGTTATTTACATTGGCCTGACGGTGGGTTAGAATTTTTCTAATATATCCTGAATTCCTTTAATAAGAAGAATATTAATAAACTTTTCGTATAAATATTAAGATAGATTGACTGCAAAAATAAAAAAACAAAAAAACAATAAGGTTCTGAATATAGTTCCCACGCCTTTTTTTGCCGACAGAGGCTGCCATATGAGAATACTCGGTGAAATGAAGGCGCTTGCAAATTACGGTTATCAAAATATTATTGTAACTTACCACATTGGCAGGAACCTGGAGGGCCTTGATATAAGAAGGATTGTAAATATTCCCTGGTACAAAAAACTTGAGGCTGGACCTTCGATACATAAGTTTTATATTGATATTCTTTTGTTTTTTAAGACTGCGGCAGTTTATCTTAAGGAGAAACCGGATATTATATACGGCCATCTTCATGAAGGAGCATTTGTAGGAGGGCTCATAAAATATCTTATTACATTTGGGAGAATCCCTCTGGTTTTTGATGTGCAGGGGAGCCTCACTGCGGAGCTTGATACTTTTAACTGGCTGAAAGGCAGGAAGATAATAAGGTGGTTTTTCCATACTCTGGAGAAGTTTATCTGCAGAATGCCTGATTTTTTTATATGCAGCTCGGTATCCAACGGCGATATTATAAAAAATAAATTTAATATTAGTCCTGATAAAGTAAGAGTGGTAATAGATGGTGTTCATACGGATTTTTTCAAACAGCAGCCGAAAAGAGGATTGCGTAAAAAGCTTGGCATTCCAGATGATGCTCCGCTTGTTATATTTACAGGAGCCCTTCTTGCTGCCAAAGGAATATGGAATCTTGTATCTGCAATCCCGCTGGTTCTTGATAAAAGGAGAGATATACATTTTCTGATAGTCGGTTACCCAGTAGAGGAGACAGCACAAAAAGTAAAAGAGATGGGTGTGGAAGATAACGTCCATTTTACCGGCATGGTGGATTATTTTAAGCTTCCGGAATATCTATTAATAAGCGATATAGCCGTGGAACCAAAGGTTGATAAGGCAGGGGAGGCAAGCGGCAAGGTTATAAATTATATGGGAGCAGGACTTCCGGTGGTTTGTTTTGAGGGCAAAAATAATCGCAGGTTTCTGGGTGAGGCCGGGATTTACGCAGCTGATAATAAAATTGAAAACCTTGCGGAAAAAATAATATGGGCGATTGAGAACAGGGAGAAAGCACAGAAACTGGGTGATTTAAATAAAAGAAGAGTGGAGGAAGTATTCTCCTGGAATAACAGTATAAAGGATACTGTGGAAGCTTTTAAAATGCTCACGGGAGAAAACCTTGATCGGCAAGAAAAATTATAGGTGGTTAATATTTTTGGTTTTTATAAGTTTAAAAAATCCGGGGAATATGTATGATGAATATAAAAGAAATCACAGATAAATACATACTCAGTTTTTTAATCCCTCTTTTTATATCTCTTTCGGTAATATATTTAATTATAAAAAACCTGGTTCTGCTGGGCGAATTTGACGAAGTTTTTATAATATCCGGGGTTCTGGTAATTTTACTCTTATTTATTTCTGTTTTTAATTTCGAAAGAGGGCTGCTTGTCCTTATATTACTGAGCTGCGTTATAAACTCATTACCGGTTATAATAATAAAGCTGGAGCTTTTCTATCCTTTAGTACTGTTTGCTTTTCTGGGATTTGTTTTGGGGGCGCGGTTCAGAGCTTCCGAATCAGAAATTAAATTATTTGAAGAGGATAGTAAATTTAAAATACTCAGTTTCTTTATAATTCTATTTACTATAACTATAACAATTTCGGTTGTTTTTGCCTCGCTAAATAATTTTAACATTTTTAATCTGAAGGAGCAGGGGATTCGCTTATTTATTATAAATGTCATTGGTTCTACCTCACTGAGTGCGCTGCTTTTTTCCCTGGAGATGTATTTAAACTATATAATGACTTTTATTTTATTATTTCTGATGGTTAAAAGACTAAAGATAACAAGAAGATTTCTTCTAAGACTATTTTACACTTTATTTAGTGCCAACATCATTGTATTTCTTGTTTTTATTTATCAGGTGTTTTTTGATAAAAGGTTTGGTGTCCAGCCACACTGGATCAGAGCCGAACAGTTAAATTCTACAATGTATAACCCGAATGCCTATGGCTTTTTTTTGTTCCTTAACATAGGCATATTTACTGCTTTCTTATTTTATCTGGATAATAAAAATAAAATCTTATGTTTGCCGGTGCTTTTTATTCTTCCTATTCAAATTATATACTCCGGCTCAAGAAACTCTCTAATGGGCATGGTAATCTTTGCGGTGCTTATCATATCTTATTTTTTATTTCCAGCGCTTTTAAATCTAATTAAAAAAAGGAAAGTAAATAAAAATGATGTGAGAGTGGCAGTTACGGTCTTAATATTGCTCATTATAGTGCCATTAATTTTTTCTCTGGTTATGTTGAAAACGGGCATGTCCTGGGATTCAGATATAGTTAAGCCTTCACTGCTGGTAAGGCTGGGGAAAAATGTTGAACAGATACAGTCGGATGACCCCTTGCCAGGATTAACATCTGGAAGAACTATAATATGGCCGCAGGCGTTTAATGTAATAAGAGATTATCCTGTAGTGGGTATTGGAATAGGAACTTTCCCCCTGGAGCTACCCAATTATTTAAAAATATCGGGTTCTGAGCTGAGAATAACTGATTATACGCTTAATACCTATCTCCAGATACTGGCAGAAAACGGGATTTTTTCGTTTATATTCTTCGTGGGGTTATATGCTGTACTAATCTCAATAATTTTTAATAATTTGAAAAAGATTAACGGAGAAAAGAATAGAAAGTTCGTTATCATATTTATATTTATCATTTTCACCTGTCTTGTAATGTTTAATTTTGTTTCAGGAACGAATTATTATGAAGGTCAGATTATTTATTCATTTATTTTAATTCTGTCACTTTTATTGTCATATAATTTAAAAATGACCGATTATGCAAAAAAATAAACCAGGTAATAAAAGCAAAATATTAATTATTGTAGCGATTGTTTTGTTTCTGGTATTTTATATTATTGCAAATGTATATGTCTCTATTAATTACAGGACAATAGAAAAGAAAGCCCAAAAATTTGGGTTTGATGAGCCTTATGTATTTTCCGATACCAGAGGAAGGGATGTTTTGAGAGGATAATTAGCCGAAGAGTTTAAATAATTGTATGAAGAAATGTTTATTGATATTATAGTTTGTGTTTATTCGTTTAAGAGCGATATACTTTGTGTGAGATATATAAAGTTTAAGATACATAATTAGGATGTGTGGAATGAAAGTATGTGTAATAGGAACAGGATATGTGGGACTTGTTACAGGAGTATGTCTTGCCGAAACCGGCAGCAGGGTATTGTGTGTTGATAAGAATAAAGAAAAAATCAGTATGCTTAAAAAAGGGAGGGTCCCAATATATGAAGAGGGGCTTGAAGAGCTCATAAAGAAGAATACGGAAAGCGGTAATCTCATATTCAGCGATGACTCAAGCTATGGAGTAAAAGAAAGCGACATAATATTTATATGCGTGGGAACGCCACCTCTTGCTTCAGGCAGGCCCGACCTCTCGGCAATTGATGAGGTAGCAGCATTAATTGGCAGGTCTATAAACGGCTATAAAATTATTTCAAACAAGAGCACCGTGCCTATCGGCACAGCAAAAAGAATAAGAAAAATAATTAAAGAAAACCAGGATGGTGAGAACAATAAGTATGAGTTTGATATAGTATCCAATCCCGAGTTTTTAAAGGAAGGTGAGGCGGTAAGAGATGCTTTTTTCCCCGAAAGAATTGTAATAGGTTCCAGAAGTAAAAAAGCTGTGGAAGCAATAAAGGAACTTTACATGCCCATCATAGAGCAGGATTTTGATTATGCTCTAAATAATTCCCATAAAAAAGACAAAATTCCTGTTATAGTTACTGATTCGACGAGCTCGGAACTTATAAAATATGCTTCAAATGCTTTCCTTGCCACCAAGATTTCTTTTGTAAATGAGATTGCAAATATATGCGAGAGAGTTGGAGCCAATATTCTGGACGTTACCTATGGGATGGGTCTTGACGAAAGAATAGGTTCAAGATTCATGAAAGCAGGAATCGGATGGGGAGGCTCATGTTTCCCCAAAGACGTAAGAGCTTTAAGCTATACTGCCGAAGAATATGGCTCACCTGCAAATATAATAAATGCAGTGATCCAGGTAAATAATCACCAGAGATTTAAGGTGATACAAAAAGCTGTAGATATGCTGGGAATTATTGATGATAAGATTATCGGAGTGCTGGGCCTATCCTTTAAACCTGACACCAATGATACAAGGGAATCGCCATCCATTACTATAATTAATAAATTTCTGGAGCTGGGAGCGGAAGTAAGAGTTTACGATCCTGTAGTTAAAGAGTGCCCTGAAGATATGGATAGAAGTGCCATAATGGCAGCTACTCCCTATAAAGCTCTGGATGGGGCACATCTTATGGTTCTGGTCACTGAATGGGACGAGTTTTATAATCTTGATTTTGAAAAGATAAAATCAATGATGGCCGGTTTAAATATAATAGACGGAAGAAATATATTTGACAGGGAAAAAGTAAAAGAACTCGGCTTTAATTATACCGGCATTGGATATTAACTAATATTAATTTTTTTGGTTAGGAGGAAAATACATTGATTGATGGAGTTAAGGTAAAAAAGCTAAAAGTTATACCTGACGAAAGAGGCAGGCTTATGGAAATGCTTCGCTCGGATGAAGAGCTTTTTATAAAATTTGGGCAGGTTTATATGACCACAGCATATCCCGGCGTGGTAAAAGGTTGGCATTACCACAAGAAACAGGCAGATAACATGGTAGTGGTAAGAGGCATGATGAAAATTGTTTTATATGACAGCAGGAAGGACTCACCAACATACGGGGAAGTAAACGAATTTTTTATGGGGGTGCATAATCCAATGCTTCTCCACATACCAAAATATGTTTATCACGGGTTTAAGTGCATATCAGATTATGAAGCAATATGCATAAATGTTGTTACCGAGCCTTATAACTATGATGAGCCCGACGAATTCAGGGCAGACCCGCATGGTACAGAAGTGCCTTACGACTGGGACAGGAAGGATGGATAAATTTTATGCAGGATGACAGGAATTTTAAAACACTTCTTATTACAGGAGGAGCCGGTTTTATCGGCAGTAATTTTATCAGGTATATAATAAAAAAATATCCAGAATATAAAATAGTAAACCTTGATAAATTAACTTATGCGGGAAATCTTGAAAACCTTAAAGACATTGAAAATAATCACAATTACAGTTTTATAAGGGGCGATATTGCCGACAGGGGAATTGTAGGTGAGATTTTTAGTACGCGAAAAATTAGCGCAGTAATAAATTTTGCTGCCGAGTCCCATGTAGACAGGTCTATAGAAAATCCCGGGGTTTTCATTGAGACTGACATATACGGCACATATATTTTGCTTGAGGCAGTAAGAAAACATGAAGGCTGTATTTTCCTCCAGATCAGCACAGACGAGGTTTATGGTTCAATAGAAAACGGCTCATTTAAAGAAAAAGACCCCCTTAGCCCGAACAGTCCATACTCCGCTTCCAAAGCCGGGGCAGAGATGATTGTGAGGTCTTTTTATAAAACTTACGGTACGCCTGTAATTATTACCAGAACTTCCAATAATTTTGGTCCATATCAGTATCCAGAAAAAATAATTCCTCTCTTCGTTACCAATCTTATTGATAATAAAAAAGTCCCTCTTTATGGAGACGGGATGAATGTGAGGGACTGGATTTATGTGGAGGATAATTGTAGCGCGCTGGACAGGGTTCTACATAGTGGCAGGATTGGCGAGGTTTATAATATCGGTGCAGGAAACGAGAAGCCGAACATCTGGATTACCAGAAAGATAATAGAAATCCTGGATAAGACGGAAGATATGATCGAGCCGGTTGAAGACAGATTGGGCCATGACCGGAGATACTCAATTAACAGTTCCAAAATTAAAAAGGAACTTGGCTGGAAGCCATCATATAAATTTAAAGAAGCGCTGGAAAAAACCGTGAACTGGTATATAAATAACGAAGACTGGTGGAGACCACTGATAAAAAAATCTATTTTTTTGTAACATTTATCCGCAAATCAATAAATTTGAATTATTTGAATTTAAATCGTACCCTTTTGTATTTATTAGGTAATAATGTGTAAGACAGGTTCAATGTCATGAAATACGACATGAGACATGCTAAAAATGATTCAGAAGGTATGAAGCATGTTAAAAAAGAAGAAAAAGAAGAGACAAAGAAAGTTACTGTTAAAAGAAAAACAGTGTTTGCCTGTCTTGGTATTATAGCATTGATAGCGATTGCTATAGTAGTTGTATTAAACTTTCAGCTGATATATGGATTTATAGATTCAAATATGGCAAATCTTAAAGGTATGTTGTTTGGAAGCATGAGTGAAGAAGACAAAGAAGCTGAGATTGAGGATAAAAATACGGAAGGTGAAAATGATACGGATGAAAATTTGGTGGAAGATAAGAAAACTGAAGTTACTGATGAAAAAGAAAATAGCAGTGACGAGAATAATAAAAAGGAAGAAACTCTAAAGGCACCTCCTACAATAGAATTAGAAGTATATGAAGGCCCTCTTTATGCTAAAGCAGGAGATGTATGTTATTACCGGGTGAAAGCAAATGTCACCGGGGAACCTCTTCCTGAAATTAAATTCAGCAAAGATGACAGCCTTGGCTCTCTCGGGCCGGATAAAGCACAGATTAATATTTCAAGGGACGGCAAACAATATATTCTTACCGCTGTTGCAGAAAGCTCTGAAGGCAAAGCTGCGGATACAATGACTCTGATATGGAACTGCAACGCAAGTCCCGAGATAAAGGGAATATCTCTTTCAAGCAGTACACTGTATGTAGGTGAGCAGTATGATGTCTCAATTGATGCTTTGGACCCTGATGGAGATGTACTATCGTATGCGTGGAGTGTAGCCGGCGGCTCTATCACTGATAGTACAGCAAACCCCACTAAATGGAATACACCAGATGCCCCGGGTGATTATTCAATATCGGTAACCGTAAGTGATGGCAGGGGCAATACTTCTAATTCATCGATAGCGGCCTATGTAGGGGAGGTAGTTGTAGAAGAACAGACTCCTGAGACTCCTGAAACAACAACGGTCACGGTGTCAAGAGAAGAGGATGAAGGTGGTTATATAGAAAAAGAGGGAATAGTAGATAATGGGGGTATGCTTTACGCTGGAGATTCAGTAAATGATAAGTCATGTATGGGTTTTGTAAGCTTTGATATATCAGAACTAAGTGGAGGTACTGTACAATCTGCCATTCTTACTTTAAGTGGTGTTGAGATAGGTGAACCGCTTCCATTTTTTGAGATGCTTAATATCAATGTTCTTAGCTGGGGCGAACGGCCTATCAAACAGAGTGATTTTAGCGCATATGGGATATTTGTAGCCAGCTATGATTCACGTAATATAAGCTGTAATGTTTCAAAGTTAAAAGGGGAGCTCCAGAAGGCAATAAATAATGGCAAATCAAGATTTCAGATAAGAATTCATTTTAGTGGGCCACAGACTGATTATAACGGTCAGGAAGATGGCTGGAAATATAATCAGAGTAATGTAAATCTGAACGTTACCATAACAAAGTAAAAAAACTTGTAAAAAAGCATTAAACTTGACATTATAAACAATTTATGTAATTATTTTCTTCATAATATTATTAATAAAAATGTAGAAATATATATAGCAATTAAATAGTAAGATTTGTGGCAATGAAAAATAATAGTCTTTATAAAAAGAATATAGTTTATTTTGGTAAAAAAATATTTTTAAGCATCCTTTTGTGTGTTAGTTTAGTTGGGATGCTTTTTGTTTTTTCTTGTACTACTTTAATTGATTCTGAGCCAACTTCGGTAGACAATATTGATAATAAAAATTCTGGTAACGAGGCAGAAGAAGAAAAAACAGAAGTAATTGAAGAAGAGCCTGCTGAAAACGATGAGAATAACACAGAAGAAAAAGATAATACAGATGAAGAAGAACAGGAGGAAAACCAGACCGGGAATATAACTATAAATGTATATTATTCAGATGATATGGGCCAGTATCTGATAGGAGAAGCAAGAACTGTATCATCTGAAAATAAATATACCGATGCTTTATATGAACTAATGAAGCTCCCTGTTGATGGTAATCTTCACAGATTGATTCCGGAAACAACGAAGATAAACTCAGTAAGCATAGAAGATGGTCTTGCAAAGGTAGATCTTTCTAAAGAATTTGTGGAAGATAGGTTCCAGAGTGATACCGTCGATATTATGCTTATTTATACAATTGTAAATACTCTTACTGAATTTCCTGAAATAAATTCAGTATCCCTTTACATAGATGGAGAAAAACTTGATATTCTGGGAGAGCTTGCTGTTGATGAGCCGATATTTAGAAGGAGCGATTTAATAAAACAATAAAAAAGGACATTTTTAAATGGATAAAATATGGAAGCTATTGAAGGCAACCGTTGTTTTTTTAATTGTGGCAGTCTTCTGCCTTACTTTTAATTTTATTTCTACTGATGGTAATCTCTATGCCCAGGGCGGGAAAATAAAGGTCTATATAGATGCAGGTCATGGGGGGCGTGACCCCGGGGCGGTTAGATTTGGCTTACTGGAAAAAGATACGACTCTTGATATTTCATTGAGGCTTAAATCCAAACTGGAAGCAAATGGATTTGAAGTAGTTATGACCAGGACCGATGATTCTTATTCGACCCTGGATGAGAGAGTCAATAAAGCCAATAGCTCGGGTGCTGATATATTTTTATCCATTCATAATAATGCTGCTTTATCCGAATATGCTCATGGAACAGAAACTTACTGGAACGCAAATGGCGTAAATGGCTCAAGCCAGTTTGCAAACCTTATCCAATCAAATCTGTTAGCTCAGATAGGCAGAGCAAACCGAGGTGTAAAGACAGCCAATTTCAGGGTAATCAAGTACACTACTATGCCAGCAGCTCTGGTTGAGTGTGCATTTGTTTCAAATCCAACAGAAAATGAGTTACTAAAAACTGCTGGATTCAGAGAGAAGATTGCAGTGGGATTATATAACGGTATAGTAGCTTTTTCAAAAGGTATCGATAAAAGCAGTGGAAGCAGTAGCAGTGAGAGCTATAGCGATAGCAGCAGTAAGGAATCAACAGGCTTCACAGTAAGAGTAATTAAACCTGAAAGTAGTTCTGTAGTTACTGAAAACTTCACATTAAGCGGCTGGGCCGCAGATTTAAAGAACACTCCTCCTCTTGAATTGAAGAAGATCGAGTTATATAAGGGTTCTGAAAGGAATGAAAGTAACCTTCTTGGCAACATAACAAGTTTTAAAGACAACATACTCGGAACTACTGGAATTGTAAATGGTGGCTGGGAGGATACGATAGAAATAGACAAGCTAAATGAGGGAGAGAACATAATATATGCTTATGCATATGATAAGAATAATAATTATAGCATGGCAAATGTTAAGATAAATGTAATTAAAAATGGCGAAACTATTGTAAACCTTAGCCCTGTAGCCAATCCAGGCGGACCGTATACTGCTGGAATCGAAGAGGAGATTGCCTTTGATGGTTCGGGCTCTTCGGACCAGGATGGGACCATTGCTCAATACTTATGGGATTTTGGTGATGGAGAAACAGGAAGTGAAGTCAAACCTGTTCACGCATATTCCGAAGCCGGTGAGTATACCGTAAAACTTAAAGTTACAGACGATAAAGGAGCATCCTCGGCAGAGGTTAGCACAACAGTTACAATAGAGGATGAAGAATCAGAAGATGAAGGAACTGAGGACGAATCTTCTGACGGTCAGCTTGGAACTGTTTCTAATAAAACCAGCATTGTAGGTTATATTGATTTAACTGTCGATGACCTTGTAAAAATCTTTGAGGAAAGAAATCCCACAAAAGTTGAGTGGGCAAGAAGGATTGCCCCAATATATATTAAGTATGGAAAATTATTCGATATAAGAGCAGATATCGCATGGGCACAGATGTGCCACGAAACAGGTTTTCTTGAATATACCGGAGATGTGAAACCGAATCAGAATAATTTCTGCGGCATGGGTGCAACTGGTGGTGGAGTACCGGGTAACACTTTTTCTACTGAAGAGCTTGGTGTAATCGCACATTATGCGCACCTTGCATGGTATTATTATCCTGGCCATATAAATGAATATTGTTCAAGTCAATATGACCCGAGACATTCCAGCACTCACCTAAGATATACCGGAGATACAACTCTCGGTTTCCTGAATGGGCAGTGGGCACCGGGAAGCAATTACACTGACAAAATAATACAGTTTGCAAATGAGATAATACAGGGGATCAATCAGACTGATACATCACCCGACCAGTCAGTAACTGCCAGCGCTGGAGATAATAAAACAGCAGATAAAGGAAGCCTTCTGACATTCGATGCTTCCCAGAGCACAGTTTCTCCTCTCTCAGAAGATGTAGTAATTACTTATTCATGGGATTGGGATGGAGATGGAACTTATGATGAAACTGTAAGTGAGCCTGTAATAACCCATACCTATGATGAAGAAGGAACATATACTGTAACTCTAAAGGTTACTGCATTTGACGATGTAACATCAACGGATACATTAACCGTTACGATAAATAATCCAAATCAAATCCCTACTGCTGACCCTGGAGGGCCTTATACTGTCACAGCAGGAAAAGAGCTTACCCTTGACGGTTCTGGCTCATCCGATTCTGATGGCAGCGTGGCCGAGTATACATGGGATTTTGGTGACAGCTCCACGGGAAGCGGTGTAAATCCTGTTCATACTTATACTGCAGCAGGAGAATATACTGTAACACTTACAGTAAAAGATAATAAAGGAGCTGCTTCAGCAGAGGCTACAGCAACAGTAACTGTAGAAGAGGATGAAGCCGTAATTGAAGTAAATGTTGCACCGGTAGCAAATCCGGGTGGTCCATACAGTGTTAAGGTTGACGAAGAAATAACTTTTGATGGTTCAGGCTCATCCGATTCAGATGGAACAATAACAGAATACATCTGGGATTTTGGTGACAGCTCCACTGGAAGCGGTGTAAATCCTGTTCATACTTATGCTGCAACAGGAGAATATACTGTAACACTTACAGTAAAAGATGACGAAGATTTATTATCTGAAGAGGTTACAACAACTGCAACAATAGAAGTTATAGAGGAAAGCAGTGGAGACAATGGTACAGATGAAGGAGATGAGGAAGAAGAACAGCAGTCAGTTACTGCCAGTGCCGGCGATGATAAGACAGCGGATAAGGGAAGCGTACTGACCTTTGATGCATCCGGTAGTACTATCTCTCCTCTCTCGGAAGATGTTGTAATTACTTACTCTTGGGACTGGGATGGAGATGGAACTTATGACGAGACTGTAAGCGAGTCTGTAATAACCCATACCTATGATGAAAGCGGAACATATACTGTAACTCTAAAGGTTACTGCATTTGATGATGTATCCTCAACAGATACCTTAACTGTTACCGTAAATAAACTAAATGAAATTCCTATTGCAGATGCAGGAGGACCTTATACTGCCACGGCAGGAAAAGAGCTTACCCTTGATGGCTCTGGCTCTTCCGATTCTGACGGGAGCATAACTGAATATACATGGGATTTTGGTGACAGCTCCACGGGAAGCGGTTTAAATCCTGTTCATACTTATACTGCAGCAGGAGAATATACTGTAACACTTACAGTAAAGGATGATGAAGGAGCTTCTTCGGAAGCTGCCTCGACAAAGGCAACGGTAAAAGAAGCAGAAAAGACATATCCTGTTAACACTTCACCCATAACAAATCAAACAAGTGTTGTAGGTTATACAGAAGTAACCGTTGACCAGCTGGTTAAAATTTTTGAGGATAGAAATTCCACAAAGGTGGAATGGGCAAGAAGAATAGCTCCACTATATATTAAATACGGAAAACTATTTAATATAAGGGCTGATATCGCATGGGCTATGATGTGCCACGAGACAGGCTTCCTTGAATATACGGGAGATGTGAAACCGAACCAGAATAATTTCTGCGGTATGGGGGCAACTGGTGGTGGAGTTCCCGGTAACAGCTTTGCAACCGAAGAGCTTGGTATAATCGCGCAATATGCTCACCTTGCATGGTACTATTATCCTGACCATGTAAACATTTATTGCAGCGCAGTATATGACCCGAGGCACTTTGGGACTACCCACTACAGGTATACCGGAGACACAACTCTCGGATTCTTAAACGGAAGGTGGGCTCCCGGAGCTACATATACGGACAAGATAATACTCTTTGCCAATCAGATTTACGGGTATTGATAGCCTTAATAATTTAGATATTTTTATAAAATAAATAATCTATTAAGCAGATATTTATGTAGAGGTTATTTTTTATCTTTTATCTATAAAAAATCCTTAATTATTTTTAATATTTGATTTATGTTGTATTATTCATTAAAATAACTGTAGTGAATAAAATAACTTAAATTTGTTCAATATAAGATAAATAATGATAAAAAACATAGTATATCAGCATAAATTAGAAAAAGAAAATCTGATAAACAAAGAATATATTCCTCGGGAGAAACTTGATTTCGCCAGAGAATTCATGGATAGCGATTTGATAAAGATAATTACAGGTCCCAGAAGAGCCGGTAAATCTATTGCAGGTTTCTTACTTCTAAAAGGTAAAGAATTTGCTTATTTAAACTTTGATGATGAGAATCTACTTAAAGTAGAAAACTATGATGACATTATAAAGGCAATATTTGAGGTGTACCCCCAAAGCGAATATTTATTTTTTGATGAAATACAAAATTTAAAATCCTGGGAGATTTTTGTAAACAAGCTTAAAAGAAGAGGTTACAATTTAATACTGACAGGCTCTAATGCAAAGCTACTAAGTAAAGAGCTTGCATCAGTTTTAACAGGTAGGTATATACCAATAGAAATATTTCCTTTCAGTTTTAGGGAGTTCATAAATGCTAAAGGTTGGAAAATAGAAGATGAAGATGTAGCTATTCCGGAAAAACAGGGCAAGACAATGAATTATTTGAACGAGTATCTAACAGGAGGAGGGTTCCCGGAAGTAGTTGTTAAAAACCTTGAACCCAAAACATATCTGGAGACTTTATCTAACTCTATATTGTTTAAGGATGTAGTGAAAAGGTATAACTTGAGATATTCCCAGAAAATTTATGACTTGAATAATTACTTAAATAGCAATTATTCTTCTGAATTTAGCTTTTCAAAACTTAGAAATGTTTTAGAATTTAGAAGCACGGCTACACTGCAAAATTATTTAAGTTATCTTGAGGAAGCATTTTTAATTTTCGTTTTGAATAGGTTCTCTTTTATATTAAAAGAACGGATAAAAACGCCTAAAAAAATTTATGTTGTTGATAGCGGTTTTTGTTCTATTTTCTCAACTCCATTCTCTCAAGATTACGGCAGGTTAATGGAAAATTTAGTATTTGTTGAAATTTTGAGGAGAGGTTATAAGTTAAACCAGGATGTTTTTTTCTATAAAACAAGAAATAATAAAGAAGTTGACTTTTTACTAAAAAAAGGAACTAAGATCGAGCAATTAATCCAGGTTTGCTACAGTATGGAAAAACCAGGAACAGCCGATAGGGAAAGTAAAGCTCTTATAGAAGCAGGCCAGGATTTAAATTGTAATAATTTGGTGATTATAACCTGGGATATGGAAGCAGAAAAAACAATTGGGAAAAGAAAGATTGTATTCATGCCATTGTGGAAATGGCTTTTAATTTAAATCAAATATAAGATTGGAATTAGGTACTTTAAAATTTTTATAGTTAATTTAAATGAGCAACGATATCATTTCAGGTACTTTTTTAAATAAAGCAATTTGCACTCTTGAATTATATGGGAAAAAAGATATAATATTTCTTAAAAATGCTATAAATAACATTAATAAGAAATATTATGAAATACATTGAACTAAGGGACAGATTAAAGGATTTAACAGTACTGTCTATAAAAGATATAGAGAAGTCTGCCGACAACAGGTTTTACAGAAGAAGGCTAAATGAATGGCAGGATAAAAATTATATTAAAAAGCTAATAAAAGGCTATTATATATTTTCAGACCTTAAATCCAATGAAAATATCTTTTTTGAAATTGCTAACCGTATTTACAGTCCATCGTATGTCTCTCTGGAATCAGCCCTATCCCATTATGGACTGATACCAGAAGGCGTATTTAGCATTACTTCTGTTTCCCCAAGGAAGACTGCGACTTTCAACACGCCCTTAGCCTCATTTAGCTATAGGAAAATAAAGAGCAGTCTTTTCTTTGGCTATATCCTGGGAAAATATGAAAACAAAGTATACAGGATTGCATCACCGGAAAAGGCACTGCTTGATTATTTTTACCTTAAAGCGGATATAAATAAGAAATATGATTTTGATAGTTTAAGGTTTAATCCGGGAAATTATAAGCAAGAAATTGATAAGGTAAGGCTTTCTGATTACCTTGGTTTTTATAATAATAGGAGGCTGGAAAATGCAATCAGAGCTTTTCAGGAGTTCATGAAAAATGCTTGAGCTGGAACAGATACAATCATATTATCCTGAGAGTATAAGATCTTTTAAAAAAAATATTCTAAGAGAATATATTCAGTATAAGATGCTGGAAATAATATACTCCTCGGATTATTATGACAAGCTGGTCTTTATCGGGGGTACTGCAATAAGGATTCTTCATTCTAACCAGAGATTTTCCGAGGATCTTGATTTTGATAATAAAGGTATCAAAAAGAAGGATTTTAGCAGTATGATTGACATTATTAGAGATAAAATGGCCCTGGAAGGCTACAGGGTCAGTTTGAAAAACAAATATAACGGAGCCTTTCGAAGCTACATAAAAATTCATGATATTTTGTATGATTTTTCTTTATCTTCACATAAAGCTGAGAATATAAATATAAGGATTGATGCTGAATCACAGAATTTCAATTATCCTATCTTAAAGCCTTTTCTGAACAAATTTGACGTTCTCACCCAGATATTTGCTGCTCCTGCAGATATACTCCTGGCACAGAAGATTTTTGCTTTATTTAATAGGAAAAGAACCATGGGAAGAGATTTTTATGATATATTGTTTCTCCTTGGTAAAACATCACCGGATTATAATTATCTGGATGAAAAACTAAATATTAATAATAAAAATGAGCTTAAGTCCAGGCTTATTGATCTATGTAATAGAACTGATCTTGATAAACTGTCTGAAGATATAAAGCCGCTTATTTTTAAGCCCGAAGATTCAATTAAGGTCAGGTCTTTTAAAAAATATATTGACCAAATGGGGTTCTAAGCATTTTAGTGCTTAAGACATTTAATTTAAATAAAATAACGAACTTATATACAATTTGATAAGAAATAATATTATTTAATATATACTTATATGATAAATATTGACAATGTCATAAAAGCAACTAAAATCTATTTAAATGAATTAATATTTTAAAAATCCTAAAGCACTCTTTACTTTAGATAATATCCAACGATAATATTAAACAATACAATATTTTATATAATAATTATCTTATTACACGAGGAGCATGACTTATGAAAAATAATAAGGTTATGGGTAAAGAAGATGAGATAGATTTAAGAGATATTTTTTTAATTTTTATAAAAAGAAAATGGTGGTTTATTGGGTCAGTTATCATAATATTAATAGCAGGACTCTTATATACTTTCCTTACTCCCTCTAATTATTTGTTAACTTACCAGATTGAATTAAATGAACAATATAATAATAATACTCTGTCTGAATTATATCCAAATTATGCCAGTGAATTAAACTATTTTGCATACCCAAGTAATTATGAAAATGAATTAAATTATGTTTCATTGACAAATATACCTGTTATTTTTAAATCAGAGGATGTTTTTAAGTCACTGGAAGGGATAGATAAAAGTATAGATTATAAAGAATTACTAAATCCAGAATCAGAAATTGTAAAGATATCTTTAAATGAAAATACTTCAATATTTAATATCACTGTTTCTAACCCTGATTATAAACTTGCTGATAAGATAGCAAAAACTTTAATAGACGCATTTGAAAAATTTATTAAAAATAAAGGAGAAATGATTTTTAATAAGTTACTGGAAAAGATAGAAATTGATATCGGAGATCTGGAAGATGAAAATAATAATTATGAAAGTACAATAATTGCTGGCCCTGAAGCCGAATTAGATAAGTTATATAAAGAATTAGATAGATATATTGTTGATTATAATATTAATTTGTCTTCTGAGCTGGAGAAAAATAAAAATAGTGAAAATGTGTCTTTTTATAATCTTATAATACCACCCAATGAAATTAGTGATGAAATATCGAGACTTAAGGAAGAAGTAATACTGTATAAGCAAAAAATACTGGAAAATGAGAGTAAGATAATTGATTTAAATAATCTGCGTGAGAGTCTTTTAAAGGATGAAGATGTTATCTTAGATAGAGTCAGCCTGCTGTCAGAAACACCATTCCATAGTGTTGAGAGTAATAGGATAAGGAATTTAGCAATAGTTCTTGCTTTGAGCATAATTGCTGGGATTATAGTTGTATTTGTGGTAAATTTCCTACAGGGTTTAAGGGACGATAAGGCGAAGAGGGGATAAGGATATTTTTTGTACTAATATTGGATTTATTTTTATTGCGAGCTTATTAAAATAATTATTTTAATTAGAACTATATGAAAAAGATTTGTGTTATAGGATTGGGATATATTGGACTGCCAACAGCGTGCATACTTGCAGACTCAGGGTATGAAGTTATAGGTGTTGACATTAATGATGAGATTGTAAATTTATTAAATTCGGGAGAAGTTCACATTAACGAAGAGGGTTTAAAGAAATTATTCCATAAGGTTGTAGGTAAGAAGTCAATCAAAATATCTAAGAATGTGGAAAAGGCAGATGTTTTTATAATAGCTGTTCCAACTCCATTAAATAATGAAAATAAAGCAGATTTAAGTTATATAATTAACGCGACTTACGGGGTAAAAGATTACATAAAAAGTGGTAATTTAGTTATTCTGGAGTCCACTTCTCCACCCGGGACTACTAGAGATATTGTTGGGAATATTATAGAAGAGAATACAAATCTGAAATCAGGAAAAGATTTTTATCTTGCGCACTGCCCGGAGAGAGTTATGCCAGGAAAAGTTTTATATGAATTAATAAATAATGCGAGAATTATAGGGGGCATAAATAAAGAGTCTGCTAAAAAAGCTAAAGAAGTTTATGAAAAATTTGTTGAGGGTGAAATAAAGTTAACAACATTGGAAACTGCAGAAATAGCAAAATTAGCCGAGAATTCATATAGAAATGTAAATATTGCTTTTTCTAATGAATTATCCCTAATATGCAGTGAATACAATGTTGATGTTTGGGATGTTATAGAGTTTGCAAACAAGCACCCAAGGGTAAATATTTTAAATCCCGGCCCGGGTGTTGGTGGCCATTGTATCCCAATAGACCCGCTTTTCCTGCTAGATAACATTAGCAGAAAAGATACTTTAATTGAGAAAAGTAGAATTGTTAATAAAAGTATCCCCTTTATTATTTCTAAAAAGATATTAGAGATAATAAAAGAATACAAAAATCCAAAGGTGGCTTTATTTGGATTAAGTTATAAGGAAAATGTTGGTGACGTCAGGGAAAGTCCTTCTATAGATATTTATAATGAGCTTTTTAGTAAAGGGGTAAATGTTTCTATTTTCGACCCGCTGGTTAAAAGTCATAAACATAAGTTAGATTCATTAGAAGATTCGCTAAAAAATTCTGATTTACTTTTATTACTTACAGCGCATAAGATTTTTAAAAAAGTAAGTTTGGATTACATATCAAGTTTGATGAGAAATAAAATAATTTTTGACACGAGAAACTTTTTTAGCAAAAGCCTTTTAAAAAGGTATGGCTTTAAATATTATAAGATATAGAAGTAAGTTTTCTATATTAAATTGTAATGTTTATTTTAATTTAATTGGACTATTTGATTATGGCTCTTAAAATTGTTAAATAAATATGGAAAAAATAAATATATTAATAGCTTTTGGGACAAGGCCTGAAGGTATTAAACTTGCCCCTGTAATTAAATTAATTGAAAAGAAAAAGGATAAGTTTAATTTAAAAGTATGCTCAACCGGTCAGCATAAGGAAATGCTTGGCCAGGTGCTTGATATTTTTGAAATAAAACCTGATATTTTTTTGGATTTAATGACTGAGAATCAAACACTTAGTCTATTATCATCAAAAATTTTTAAAAATATGGGAAGAGTAATATCAGATATTAATCCAGATGTTGTGTTGGTTCAGGGGGACACTACTACTGCTTTTTTAACGTCTCTTATAGCTTTTTACGGAAAAATAAAAATTGGGCATGTTGAGGCAGGTTTGCGGACCTATGATAAATATAATCCTTTCCCTGAAGAGATAAACAGACAGCTAATAAGTAGAATTGCAGATTTTAATTTTGCTCCGACTAAAAAATCTTTTAGTAATCTAATATCTGAAGGTATAGACCTAAAAACCATTTTTATGACAGGTAATACAATAATTGATTCACTTATGTTGATTACCGATAAGATTGAGAGAAACAAATACGAAGTTAGCTCAAATGAAATATTCAAAAAGCTAAATAATCACAAAAATATACTTGTAACAATGCATAGAAGAGAATCCTTTGGGAAAGATTTAGAAAATGTCTGTTATGCATTAAAAGCAATTGCCTCAAAATATAATGATATTAGAATAGTTTATCCTGTTCATCTTAATCCCAATGTTAGAAAGCCAGTTTTTAAAATTTTAAAAGGGATAGATAATATAATATTAACTGAGCCGCTTGATTACATTTCTTTTATCTGGCTAATGCATGAGTCATTTTTTATAATTACGGACTCAGGTGGAATACAGGAGGAGGCTCCAACTTTTAGAAAACCAGTTTTAGTTATCAGAAATAAAACTGAAAGAACTGAATCAACAGATATAGGCATTTCTAAATTAATAGGTACAAGTATAGACTCAATATTATATAATGCAGCTAAGCTTATAGACGATAAAAATATTTATGATAAGATGACCGCTTATACGAATCCATATGGAGATGGTAAAGCTTCTGAGAAAATAATAGATATTATATATAATAACTTACAAAAATAGTTTAATTAAAAATTTTTATTATGAAGCAGGTATTTATTAGAAAAGGCAATGTGATAGTGGATGAAGTTCCAGCACCTATTGTATCGGCTGATGAGGCATTAGTGCATGTTTATTATTCCTGCATTTCTTCAGGAACAGAACTTAGTGGGATTAATAGATCAGGGAAACCCCTTTATGAAAAAATTATAGATAACCCACAAAATATTAGAAAAGTTTTAGATTTATTAAAAAGTAAAGGACTATCTAAAGCTATAAGTAAAGTAAAAAATAAAGTAGATATTAAAACACCTACAGGTTATTCCGCCGCAGGAGTAGTCTTAGAAATAGGAAATAACATAAAGAATATAAAGGTGGGTGATAAGGTAGCCTGTGCTGGTGCAGGGATTGCGAACCATGCTGAATTTATTGCTGTTCCTGAAAATTTGATTGTAAGAGTACCTGAAAATTTGCCACTTGAGCATGCTTCTACTGTCACATTGGGAAGCATAGCTTTGCAGGGGGTTAGAAGATGCAATCCTCAACTGGGAGAATTCGTAGTAGTAATTGGTTTAGGGATTATAGGTCAGCTAACAGCGCAATTATTACAACTATCTGGATGTAGAGTAATTGGTATAGATTTGGAAAAGAGAAGAATAGATAAGGCTCTTCACTTAGGCATGGATATTGGACTTAATCCAATTAAAGTTAATATATTAGAAGAAGTTATTAATAATACTAATGGATATGGGGCTGATTCAGTAATAATAACAGCAGCGTCAGCCAGCAGCGAAGTAATAAATCAAGCAATGGAAATGTGTAGAAAAAAAGGCAAGGTTGTTGTGGTTGGAGATGTGCCATTAAATATTGAAAGAAAATATTTTTACGAAAAAGAGCTTGATTTATTAATATCTACTTCTTATGGACCCGGCAGATATGATGAAGAATATGAATTAAAAAGCTGTGATTATCCATATGCATATGTTAGGTGGACAGAGAATAGAAATATGAAAGAATATATTTCATTATTATCAGAAAATAAGATAAATGTTAAATCACTGGTTGAGAGGGCTTATCCAGTTGAGGAAGCTTCAAAAGCTTACGAAGAACTTGCTAAAAGCAACGAAAGACATTTAATTGTCCTTTTAGAATATAACAAAGATTCTGTCCTTCAAAGAAAAATAATAACGACTAAATATGAAATTAAACATGACAGAAATAATATAGGAGTTATAGGTGCTGGTGGTTTTACACAAGCAACTCATTTACCTAATTTGGAAAAATTGAGTAATATTTACAGAATATATGCTATATGCTGTAAGACCGGAAGTAACGCTGAAAGGATTGCAAGACAGTATAACGCAGCTTATGCAACAACGGATTATAAAGAGATAATAAATGATAATGAAATTGATATGGTTATAATTTCGACAAGGCATAATTTACATGCAAAAATTGCAATTGATGCTGCAAAATCAGGCAAGTCTATATTTGTTGAAAAGCCAATGGCGCTAAATGAAGAAGAATTAAATGCTCTTGTAGCTGTTTTAAAAAAGAAAAAGGTTCCTTTTATGGTTGGGTTTAACAGAAGGTTTTCTCTTTTTGCTCTAAAGATTAAAGAAGCAGTTAGCAATAGAAAAAACCCCATGATAATTAATTATAGAATGAATGCTGGGTTTGTATCTAAGGAACATTGGATTAATACTGAAGAAGGCGGCGGTAGGAATATAGGGGAAGCTTGCCATGTTTATGATTTGTTTAATTACTTTACTGAAAGTGAAGTTTCCTCAATAAATGCGTTTAGTATTAATCCAAAAACAGAACAATTTGGTTCTAATGATAATTTTGTAGCAACTATTAAATATAAAGATGGGTCAGTTTGTAATTTAGTTTATACAGCACTAGGCTCTAAGGAAATTCCTAAGGAACAGATGGAAATATATGTTGATGGGAAAATTATCTTCCTAAATGATTACAAGGAATTATATTTTTTCGATTCTAATGGAAAGAGTATGATAAAAGGAATGCAAGACAAAGGTCAGTATGATGAGTTTATAAAATTTGGTGAGAGCATTAAAAATAGCAGTGGTTATCCGGTACCTTTATGGCAGCTAATTCAGGCAACTGAGATTAGTTTTGAAGTAGAGAAACAGATAGATCTTAACTTATAGGAGGGGGTCATTTAGAGAAATAAAAGTATTAGGAAACTGAATTACGAGATAAAAGATAAGATGGCGAATCAATCCAATTTGGATTAATTATTGAAGGAAAAGATTGGATTATTCTTTATCTTACAACAATTGAATTATAGATGAAGTGGATTTTCGTAGTTAAAAATTAATATAGCGGAATATTTATAATATTTTCTGAAAGTGTTGAGTAATGAATGAAATTAAAAAATCAGTAATATTAGCTGCTGGTCTGGGAAGTCGTTTGAAACCGCTTACGGACGAAGTTCCAAAATGTTTGACTGAAATTAATGGGAAGCCAATTATTAAGCAAGAAATAGAAATTTTAGAAAAAAACTGTATTCAGGAGACAGTAGTCGTGGTTGGATACATGGGTGATGTGGTAATAAACAAGATTGGCTTCAGATATCGAAATATGAAGATTTCTTATTTATGGAATAAGATCTATGATGAGACAAATACAATTTATTCGGCGTGGTTAGCAAGAAAATATCTGGAGGATGGAGCAATTCTTATTGAAGGGGATACTTTTTTTGAAGAAGCGTTAGTTTATAAGGTACTAGCAAGAGATAAAGATAGAACTTTTTGGATTGCCGATCGGTTCATGCCTGAATATGAAGGAAGTATGTCAATTATTGATAAGAATAGCAGAATTGTTGAAATAAGAATAGTTAGAGGACAGTTAGCTCAATATAAAGATAATTATTATAAATCAACAGGCATCTTAAAAATAACTTCTGAGTATGGAAAAAAATTCTCGCAGTGGCTTGATGAGGAAGTAAAAAAGGGGAATGTTAATATTTATTATGATTTGGTTATTGCTAAACATTTACATGATTATCCAATATATGTATATGATGTTACAGGATTAAAATGGGCTGAACTGGACAGTTTAGAGGACTTGAAGAGAGCGGAAAAAATATTTACTTCAGAAATATGTAATAGTAATAATAGACGGAGCTGCTGATTTACCTATTCCAGAACTTGATAATGAGGCTCCTTTAGAAGTAGCTAATATTCCTAATAATGATTTTTTCTAAATGCGGTAGGATTGGTTTAATGGGGACGACTAATCCTGGTTTAGCGGTAGAGAGTGTTGTAACGAATATGAGCATCTTGGATTATAATTCTTTAAGGTACTATACAAATGGGCGTGCTTCATTTGAAGCACTGGCACAGTCTATTTTTATGAATGAGGGTGATATTGCATTTCTTCTGAGCCACGACTCTCATTCTTACATAGAAAATATGGAATTGATGGAGCAATGATCTCTGGATTAGATTTTATGAGAGGTATAGCAATTGCTGCTCGGATAGAGGCTAAGAATATCCATAGTGATGCAGGAGAGAGGGGTACTAATTTAAAAGAGAAATTAAGGTATGCTATGAACAGTCTAAAATATAATGATTTGGTGTATATTTATTTAAATGCACCGGATGAAGAGTCTCATCGGAAAGATTTATGGGTGGATACAGATTATAGAGAAAATAGATAAGGAAATTTTAAGATCGTTAAGACAATATTTGGAAAAAATTATACCGGTAAATACAGGATTGCCATTTTGCTGATAATTATACTTCGTTAAAGAATGGGGAATACTCTAACAATCTTGTACCGTACTTAATCTACGGGGGAGTGATTAAAAGAGATGATGTAAAGAGCTTTAGCAAAAAGGGTGTAGGAGAAAAGTGCAGAGTCATAATAAAAAGCTACGAGTTTATTGATTTTTTATCGAGTTAAAATGTGGTTTAGAAAGAATAAGAATATGTGGCGAACAGATGAATCTAAGAAGTTTAGGATAAACGCTCAGAAAGTTGCTGAGTATTTTGATAAAAAACAAACCTTGGTTTTTACTGATGATAGTGCTCGATTGGAAGAGGAGGCTATTTTACCATTCATAAATATTACAGATGAATCTAAGGTATTAGATTTAGGGTGTGGTAATGGAAGATGGGGAAAAATATTTATAAATAAATGTAAGAAATATGTGGGTGTGGATATATCTAAGAAATTTATAAATGAGATGAGCCAGAAATATAAGGACAACCAGAAGGTAAAGCTTTTTCATATGCCTGCTCAAGAATATATTTCAGAAGAGAAGTACGACCTTATTTTAATCATTGGTTTGATAACATATATGAACGATAATGAGATTATGCGATTGAGTAGAAATTGCCGGAGAATGCTTAACAAAAATGGTCGGGTTATCTTACGTAATGTTACTTTGGGGGAGGGGTCTCCCAGTAGAATGTCATATAATTATAGGCCAAATTTTATAAAGAGATTGCTTGGAAGCCCGGGGTATCAGTTAATAAGAAGAAGTGTTAATGAAGAATTAAAACTATTTAAAGATTTCAAATTAGTATATATGCAACAAATTGAAGGCACAGGATATACATTTTATATTTTAAAGTAGATTTTCATATGAGGAGTTAGGCAGTATGAGTAAGGAAAAAATTGTAGGCATTTTAGGAGGAATGGGACCATATGCAACTTTAGATTTTTTTAAAAAAATATTAATCGCTACTCCAGCAAGAAAAGATTGGGAACATTTAAGAATATTAATAGATAATAATGTAAAAATTCCTAGTAGAACAAGGGCAGTTTTATATAATGAATCAAGCCCTGTTCCTGATATGATAGAAAGTATCAATAACCTTGCTGCCATTGGAGCTGATTTTGTCGCTGTTCCTTGCAATTCCGCTCATTATTTTTATGATGAAGTGGTACAACATATAAGAATTCCTTGGTTAAATATTATCGAGGTTACATCGAAGGAACTTACAAAAATAGGTCATAAACCTTTAATCTTGGGAGGATATGTTACTATAAAAAAGAAGCTGTATAGTAAATATTTGACCGAAGCTGTTTATCCATCTGAACCATGGGATAATTTTATTATAAATGTGATTGAAGAAATTAAATTAACTTCGAAATTATCAAAATCAAAAAAAGAGAGGTTCAAAGAATTGATTAATGAGTATAGAAGTAAGATAGATTCAATAATTCTGGCTTGCACGGAAGTCTCAATAATATATAAAAGCAAAAGCATGTATGGAATTCCAGTAATAGATTCTAGCTTAGAATATGCTAAGGAAGTTGTTAGATATGCTAAAATCTAAATAAAAAATAAAAGAGTAATTATATGTCTTTTAAACAGATAGGTAGTCCTGATCCAAGATATTTGGCAGCTACAGATATATTGATAGGTGATATGTCAGATACAAATTATGAATTTCTGGTATTTAATCGTCCCATAATATTATTAGCAAATAATTGGCTAAGGGATAATTTTCCAGATATTGGGATTAAGACAGATTTGGAAGGGTTGGGGGGAGCGATAGAAAGAAGTCTAAATAATCCTGATGAATTCAAGGACGCAAGGAATTATTGTTTAGAGAAAACAATTTTTTTAGCAGATGGGAATAGCTCAAAGCGAGTTTTGGATACTGTGTTAAAAAATTCTGGGATGGACAATCCTATTATAATTTTTATTCACGGAGGTGATGAGGTTAGAAAATCAAATTTAAAACCATTAGAGGAAGAAGCTAGTAAGAGACATTTTAAAACAAAATTTGTTGATAGCGATAAAGATGTAAATCAATATGATAAAAGTATTATCTATATTTCGGCACATTTTGCAGGATTGAAGGATATAAAAACTGGCTATAAAGTTCATTTGGATCATGGTCTTAAAGGAAAGGGTACAGCTAACGTGGAATTTTCAGTGAGTGATTATAAAAAGCATGATTATTTCCCAATGATTGATCTTCATATAACTGCTGGAGATGTAGGGCAAGAAAGAACTCAAGTTCTGTTAGGCCCATTAAAAGATAGAGCGATAATTGCTGGCTATCCCAAGGCAGATGATTTACTCAGATTAAATACTTCTAAAAATAGACGTGCTGTTTGTCATGAATTAGGGTTTAATGAAATTAAACCTATAATAACCTATGCTCCAGCCGGACGGGAAAGTTATATTAAACCAGGTGGTTCTTTAAGTAAAAAGGTGCTTAAGGAGCTCAGGAGATTATCAGAGGAGACCGATTATAATTTTTTAGTTAAATTAAAGTATCGCAAAGGTCCGATGACCCAGCGAATTTTGCGAAAAATAAGGCGTATAGCATTGAGAGAGTGGTAAAAATTATTATTTAATTTTGCGAGACAGGAGAATGATATGCAGAAAAGAATTTTAGTTGCAGGGGCAGGAGGATTTATTGGAAGTCATCTTGTAAAAAAATTGAAAAAAGAAGGAAGTTGGGTAAGAGGGATAGACTTAAAATACCCTGAATTTGATAAAACTCATGCTGATGATTTTATCATTGGGGATTTGCGAGATCCGTTGGTGTGCCGTACCGCTGTTGATCGTTCTTTTGATGAAGTATATCAGTTGGCTGCGGATATGGGGGGAGCAGGATTTGTTTTCACAGGAAATAACGATGCAGATATTATGCATAATTCGGCATTAATTAATTTGAATATGGTAGAAGCTTGTTATAAGAAAAATGTAAAAAAGATCTTTTACTCATCATCTGCTTGTATATATCCAGAATACAATCAACAAGATCCAGACAACCCAAAATGTTCTGAGGATTCTGTTTATCCTGCTATGCCTGATAGTGAATATGGTTGGGAGAAACTTTTTAGTGAAAGATTATATATGTCATTTAATCGTAACTATAATATAGAAATTAAAATTGCAAGATTTCACAATATTTTTGGTCCGGAGGGAGCTTGGAGAGGGGGACGTGAAAAAGCTCCTGCTGCTATATGTAGAAAAGTTGCTGAAGCACAAAATAATGGTGAAATTGAAATATGGGGAGACGGGAAACAAACTCGATCATTTCTATATATAGATGATTGTTTGGATGGCGTAGAGAGACTGATGAATTCAGATTTTGCAGGACCGGTTAATATTGGTTCGGAAGAAATGGTAACAATTAATGAATTGGTAGAAATGGTTATGAAAATTGCGGGTAAGAATTTAACTATAAAACATATCGAAGGACCTTTAGGTGTAAGAGGTCGTAATTCTGATAATAAATTGATAAAGAAAGTTTTAAACTGGGAGCCATCTATTAATTTAGAAGAAGGCATTAGAAAGAATTATCACTGGATACTTCAGGAGGTAGAAAAAAGTAAAAGATTAAAAAAAATTGATTATGGAAGAAATAAAAACTATTAGTAGTCGGTAGATATTTAAAGACAGTCTATGGATAGAGTTATTATCAGTGTCAGAAAATTTTAGGTTTACTACCAGGATAGAAATAAAAATTTTTTTCGGATTAAATCGCTTGTACGTTATAATTGATCCTAAATAAAAAAGGTGGATTATAATAGAGAGTCAGTAAAAACATATTATGAGAGCAAATGAGAAGCAACTAGGGCTTTCCTATTGTAACTTTTGCAGGGATAATTATTGCTTTACTATGAAATAAATTTTATGATAACTGAAAACAGGGGACAGATGAAGTTATTACATTGTTTAATCATTTGTCTAAAAAGCTAGGATATAATCCAGTTAAGATAGTTCATCTAGTTAATTAATACTTGTTATAAATAAAAATGGTTGAAGATCATCAATCTTTCAGAGATTGTATTACAGGAAATAATAAATATTAAGTTATAAAATTAAGATAGGGGTTGTGTTATGAGTAAATTGTCTTTCATTGGGCTAGGTAAGCTTGGTGCTTGTTCAGCTGCCTGCTTTGCTTATAGAGGCTTCCAAATAATTGGTGTGGATAATAACATAGATATTGTTGATGCCATTAATAATGGTGAAGCACCAGTGTATGAACCGAGACTTCAAGAGCTAATGACTGTTTCAAAAAATAGATTTAAGGCTACACAAGATTATGAAGAAGCTATAAAAGAATCAGATGTAACATTTTTGATAGTTCCTACGCCAAGTAGAAAGAACGGGTATTTTTCAGATAAGTATTTACAAGATGCATTAAAGCACCTTTCTTTAGCATTAAAAAAGGTCAATAAGGAATATCACTTATTTATAGTTACTTCTACTATTTCTCCTGGGACATTGGAGGGAAACCTTATACCTTTAATAGAGTCTGTCTCTGAAAAGAAACTAAATAAGGATTTTGGAGTTTGCTATAATCCGGAATTTATCGCATTGGGAAGTGTTATAACAGGTTTACTAAATCCTGATATGGTACTTATTGGTGAGAGTAATAAAGTTGCTGGTGATAAACTTGAGCAGATTTATAATGTTTTTTGCGAAAATAAACCATATATTGCCAGGATGTCAATTATTAGTGCAGAAATTGCAAAAATCAGTCTCAATTCCTACATCACCATGAAAATAAGTTTTGCCAATACTCTCTCTAATATATGTGAGGTTATACCTGATGCAGATATAGATAGTATTACAGAGGCACTTGGTGCTGATAAGAGGATTGCTCCATATTATCTGAAGGGTGGACCGAGTTATGGTGGGCCGTGTTTTCCAAGAGACAATAGGGCATTTGCTGCATTTGCGCAGAAATATGGATGTGACGCTACTCTCGCGAAGGCAACGGACAGAGTAAACCAATTTCAAATGGACCATCTAGTAAAAAGAGTATTAGCGCATATTACAGACAGTAGCAGTAATAATATTGTTTCTGTACTTGGTCTTTCTTATAAGCCTGATACCCCTGTTATAGAAGAATCCCCAGCTATAAAGCTTATCGAGGAATTATTAAAGAAAGATGTGGAAGTAATAGTATATGACCAACTTGCATTGGCTAATGCTAGGGCTCACTTTGGAGATAGTATTCTTTATGCATCGTCTGTGAAAGATTGTTGTCTTAAATCCCCTATGTGTATCATTACAACTCAAACTGAGGAGTTTAAATCAATTAACGATAGCTTTATTGTCCACGAACCAACGACCATAATTGATTGCTGGAGGATGATAGATTCATCGAGGTTTAGTAAAAAAGTGAAGTATGTAGCGTTGGGGAGTGTATAACAAAAAATTATTTAAGGCAAAAGAGGTTCAATGCTGCTATGTATAATATAGGTCTAGTAGAAGTTAAATGTTTAAATCATGAGCTTTCTGCTTTGTGTAAGATGAGTAATATCAAAAAAAACAAGATAACAGTATTTACGACAAGGTCTATATTTAAGGTGGCAAAAGCAGAAACAGAATTGAAAGGTGAAGTAAATGATTACGAATGGATTTTTCCGAAGAAAGACGAAGGAATGTTTTCTTTTTTGAGAAGGATTCAAAAAATCTGTAACGAGAGAATTGATTTGGTAATAGTAAATTCTCTGAGAACTTGGCATTTTTTGTTTTTCAAACCAAGATGTAAAATGCTTTGTGTTGTAGATGATTTAAACTATTGGTTTAGAGATACAAAGTTCTTAAAGATATATATTAAGAAAATAAAGGACTTTAGAAATAATGTTTTGCTTAATAGGAATTTGACAGATAATGCTATTACCGGTCCGATTATAAGAAATTTAATTTTATCCAAATATAACGGAGTGATAGTTGAATATCCCCCATTTAGGGAGTATATCAGGAATAATTTCGATTATAGAGGTAAAATTTATTGCTTACCAAATAGGTCTTTTAATTACACTATCTCTTCTCAAGGCGACAATAAAATTAGGTTTGTGGTACCGGGGATGATTCAAGAGAGAAGAAGGAACTATGAGATCGTTTTAAGAGTATTCGAAAATCTTTTTCCAAAATATAAAAACTTGATTGAATTATATTTTTTAGGGAAACCCCAAGAGGAGTATGGCAGAAAAATTATTTCTTATTCGGAAAAACTTCGAAAAAAGGGATATAAAATTTTTTGTTCTAAAGAATATGTACCACCAGAAATTATGGAGGAAACCTTAGCAAAATCTGATGTTATAATTTCTCCTATGCGAGTAAAATATATATCAGGATGTGTGGAGGAGGTCTATACAATCACTAAACCATCGGGTATTTTTTCAGATAGTATAAAGTATGCGAAGCCCTGTATAGTACCAGAGACTTATAATATTACCGAAGAGATGAAAACATCTTATTTAACCTATAAGGATGAAAAAGATTTGGAGAGATTATTAGAAACTCTTATCTGCGACAAAGAGAAACTTGGAAATCTTAAAAGAGAAGCAATCAATAATTCAAATAAATTTTCTTTGGAAAAAATGCAGGCTAATTTTAATAGAATGGTTGATGAAGTTTTATCTGGATAAAAGAAATATCAAAAAGATAATCAAATAAAATTATGAGAAGATATTTGTACAAATTTATTAGGCGTTTCAGCTTATTTTTAAAGCTTACCAGTGAAAAAGTTTTGAGTTATGGGAACAAGTTATATCCATTTTATGGATTCACTGCTTCTAATGCTCTTTCAATTAATAAAGCGCGAATAGAACATTTAGCATCTATCCAACTTGATTTAGCCAATAAAAGTGTTTTAGAAATTGGGGCAGGAATAGGATTACTAACAGAATTTTTCGAGAAGATGAATTGTTCTGTTCTAAGTACTGATGGTCGTCCAGAAAACCTTGCTTTGATTGCTAAACAATGGCCGCAACGTAAATTACAGTTATTAGACTTGGATCAGACTTCAGATATTTCTTTCTTGGGAATGTTTGATGTGGTTTTTTGTTATGGAACACTATATCATTTATCTTATCCTGAGCAGGCCTTGAAAAGTATGGCGTCAGTATGTAAAGAAATGATTTTATTAGAGACTATCGTATCTCTCGGAAATGACACGAAAATTAACTTTGTCTCGGAATCTGGTTCAAAAACTCAAGCAATATCAAGATTAGGATGTCGCCCAACTCGCCAGTGGGTTATGGGAATGCTTAGGAAGTATTTTGGATATGCCTATATCACAAAAACTCAACCTTGTCACGAGGAGTTTGATGTGTGCTGGATATCCCCCTTTTATAGAAAAAAGAATCATCGTGCTGTATTTATAGGGTCTAAAATACCTTTGAGAAATCCTCTTTTATCTGAAGAAGTTCTGGATCATCAAATACGAATGTAGTTAATAAAATTTTAAAAGGATTAACAAATGAGTAATGATTTGTTAGATTACTGGAATAAGAGATCACAGTTTAAACAACGAAAGTGGGGGAAAGATATAGAGATTGAAGAGCAAGAAAGCAATCCAAGGAAAATATTCTCAAAGCTTTTACTTTATAGCTTTTATTATATTTTGAAGTCTAATCTCGGATTTGAAAATTTTGCTTTATATCGTTTTCTACAAATAGCTAGGAGATATAAAATTGCATACAGAGTTAAAGGTAAAACATTTTGGGGAGATGAGATGTTCCTAGTATATCCTGAGTTTGTTTCTCTCTCTATTATTCGCGAAGGTTTTTATGAAGAGGGACTTACCAGAATGGTTTTAAAATATTTAAAGCCTAATATGATATTTTGTGATATTGGTGCTCATTTTGGTTATTATTCTTTGTTAGCTTCTCGTATTGTTGGTGAGAGGGGTCATGTACATTCTTTCGAACCGACACCAAGCACTTTTTTCATGCTTTTATTAAATAGTAAAAATAAAGATAATATTACCATTAATAAATGTGCTCTTTTTTCGAGAGAAATAACTCTTCCTCTCACAGATCATGGTCCATTATATTCGGGACACAATACTGTTACACAGTCTAGATGCAATCCTAATGTTCTTAAAGATTTAAATTTAAAAAAAATTAATGTGCAAGCTATTCCTTTTGATAAATATGTGAGGGATAGAAATATTTCGCCAGATTTTGTTAAGATTGATGTAGAGAGTGCGGAATATGAGGTTTTACTTGGTATGAAAGAAACGATAAATCGTTTCAAGCCAATAATATCATTAGAGGTTGGAGATAAGAATCTCAAAGGCATTAAACCGAGCCGTGAGATAGTATTATATCTCTTAGAACAAGGATATGATGCTTATAAATATGATAGTGAAAATCTTTTAAGGTGCGAATTAAAAGAGAAATATAAGTCAGATAATTTACTGTTTTTGCCAAGATGAGTAAAATTCTAAAACAAATTGTCAAGTTTTCTAGTAATGAATTCTTTGGGCAATACACAAAGTCAAATCCTATTATTTTAATTGATGTAGGTGCTCGAGGAGGAATAGATACAAAGTGGTACCTGCTGGACGAAGGGAATTTGAGGATTTTAGGATTTGAAGCAGACCCTCAAGAGTGCGAAAGGTTAAACAGACAAACTGGGGACAATCATACATACTTTCCGATTGCCTTGTTTAACAGAGCTGGAGCTATTGAGATAAATATAGCACAGTCGCCAGCAACTTCTTCTATCTATTTACCAAACCTTTCTTTGATGGATCGGTTTCCTAATTCAGATGATTTGAAAGTAGTTAAGTTAAATAGAGTTCGATGTAATACCTTGGATAGAGTATTAGAATTATATAATATTCGAGATGCTGATTTTCTAAAGGTTGATACCCAGGGCTCAGAATTTCAAATTCTTGAAGGAGCAAGATGTACACTTAAAAATTTTATATTTGGTGTAGAGGTTGAAGTAGAATTTTCTCAATTATATAAAAACCAGCCCCTTTTTTCAGATGTGGACATCTATTTAAGAGATTTAGGATTTTCTTTATTCGATATTAATTTATCTAGATTAAAAAGAAAGAAATATGGTAATGTTTATTCAAAAGGGCAGGTTCTCTGGGCGCATGCACTTTATTTCAAAGATTTTTTATTGAATAAAAATATTAATTCCAACTATCTAAATTTTGAAAAAGTCATAAAAGCTATTGCTATTGCCGAGCTTTATGGATTTTCAGACTTTGCCTTAGAATTATTAGATTTTTATTACAATAGAGAATTCATAGATAATAATATTTATCAGAATGTAAGAGAATTATTAGTAGAAAATAGGTTATCGCCGGAATACCAATTACTTAAAAATGTACGTTTTGCAATAAGAAGTTATTTAAAACAAAGAATTCCTTCACTCTATAATTTAGTAAAGAAAAAATTACAATGATATTTTATCTAAATTGCAAGGATGACCTTAAATGATAAAAGAAACATCTCTATTTGAAAAATTCAAAGAGACAGGAAAACATGGAATTGTTTTTGGATTAGGTTCAGTATTAGAGTCAGTAATTAGTTTTATACTATTGCCACTTTATACTACCCGTTTTCCGGTCTCACAATATGGTGTGTTAGAATTAATAACTATAACCGGCTCGGTATTAGTAACTTTTTTTACCCTGGGTGTGAATTTTGGCTTGTTAAGGTCATATTACGATTATGATAATGAAAGAGATAGAAAAGCAGTGATTTCAACTGCTCTTCTTACAATTTCATTAAGTAGTCTCGTATTGTTTATATTGGGACTTATTTTTTCAAAATCTCTATCCCTTTTAGTGTTTGGCAATATAGAATATAAAATTCATTTTATGATTATTGTTGGTATCTCAATATTTACAATATTAAATACTATACCTTTTGTAGTTTTTCGCGCTAAAAAAAAATCAATTCAGTATATTACATTCCGAATTTCATTTTTTATAATTAGTACTGCTTTAATAATTTATTTAGTTGCTGCTAGAGACTGGGGTATCCTGGGAGTATTAACTGGACATTTAATAATGGGGGCAATGTCATGTTTAGTTCTTTATTTCTTTATTAGAAAAGAAATTGTTTTAGGGTTCTTAAAAATTGAGGCAAAAAAAATGTTGCAGTATGGACTTCCATTAATACCTGCTAACTTGAGCGTTTTTGTATTTAGTTCCATAGATAGGTACTTTTTAAATTATTTTTCAACCCTTAATGAAGTAGGTTTATATAATTTAGCTTATAAATTTGGGAATATAATAACAATATTATTGGCAAGTCCTATTGCTTTAATATGGCCAGCTATGTTTTTATCCGTTAAAGACCACAGTAATGCCAAAACTTTTTATGTTAGAGCCGTAACTTACATAACTTTTCTTAGTTTGTTAATGTTTTTAGGAATATCTTTACTTTCAAAAGAGTTTATTCATATTTTTTCAAATAAAGAATATTGGGATGCCTATAAAGTAATACCCATAATAGTGCTAACCTATACATTATGGACATTGCCAAAGATTACAAATGTTGCAATAAACCTTAAAAGAAAAACAAAAGCTGCTGCAATGATTTTTTTCTTGGGTGCAGCTATAAA
>Ga0307431_1000037_pt1 | contig 115001 bp, 113 predicted proteins | sample SalMarWE160170MG_FD_202155 | JGI IMG/M metagenome (GOLD analysis project Ga0307431, IMG submission 202155) | Salt marsh sediment microbial communities from the Plum Island Ecosystem LTER, Massachusetts, United States - WE1603-170 | ecosystem: Environmental > Aquatic > Marine > Intertidal zone...
CTCTCTTGAAGAAAATGAATCAGAAGAAGAATTTATGGAAGAACTACAAAGAACAAAAAAAGAATATGAGTTGAATAAGGAATTGGTGGCTCAATGAATTTTACAGAAAAAAAGGGACTTGACCTATATCTTTTTATTAATGTACAAGATCAGGAGGATATATGATTAAAATTACAAAGGTGAAGAATGAATATTTGATTGAGTATATAGATCATTTAAATCACATTGATTATTTTGAAGGCAAAGATTATAATAGTAAAAGTGTTAAAGATAAAATGATCCGAGAAAGAATAGAAGAGGTAAAAAGTAAGCTTGAGAAATTGAAAAGTGATGTAAATGCTTCTTCTGGTAATAAATCCTGATTTCTTTGCTGAAATTTACGATTATGAAAGTTTGGTCCTTGTCCTTTCCAACAGAGCTTTTGTCTCTATAATACCTTCGTATTCGCTTAAAAGTTTACCTTCATATTCAATTCCCACGTATCCGCGATATCCGCTTGAGACAACGATTCGGAGCATTCTTTCGTAGTCAATGGTTGTTTCGTTTCCATTTCCATCGAAGTCGTACGATTTTGCGCTAACACCTTTTGCGAAAGGCATCAATTTTTCTACGCTTTCGTATATGTTAATTCCTTCAGGGAAATTACCAAAATCAGGAAGAGTTCCTATAAGAGGATTATTTACTTTTTTTATAACTTCGGAAAGCCAGACGGCATTACTTGATAATTTTCCGTGATTTTCGATTATTACGTTTATTCTTCTTTTTTCGGCATATTCTGCAAGTTTAGAAAGACTTTCAATCATCTGGTCTTTTTGTTCTTCAGGAGTTCCGTCTCCAAGTGCGTTGACTCGAATAGAGTGGCATTCTAAAAATTTTGCGGTTTCAATCCATTTGTAATGATTAAGAACAGCTTGGTTTCTCTCTATTTTAGATTTCGCCCCCAGATTCCCCTCATTGTCACACATTATGAGCAGATTTTTCACTCCCACACTGTCCGATCGATTTTTTAATTCCTTAAGATATTTAATGTCTTCCGCTTTGTCCGGAAAGAATTGATTTACGTATTCTACAGCGTCAATTCCGAATTGATTGCGGGCAATAATAGGAAAGTAGAGGTTGGATTCTATCCTATTAGCAAATAGATGTCGGTGCAGAGACCACTGTGCCAGAGAAATTTTAAAAATAGGGGATTCCTCTTCAGAGTTCTTAGCTTCTAAGGTTGCACTATTGGTAATCGGATGATTGACCAGTAGAATGTGTGAATCGCTTAGGGCGTAAATTGCTTTTAAATATTTCATGTAGTTATATTAAAATAAATTAAAAAAAAAGTCAATTGCTGTATTAGAGATGAAAAAAAATTACCGCAAAGACACAGAGAACGCAGAGCCGCACACCGCACAACCAAATTTAATTGTGTTTATTTAAAACCGCCTCTCATGCAATAATTTTCCGATTCTTCCTCTTTCCTTGTAGCCGAGTATTGAAGTTAAAACTGTGAAAGCCAACACTCTTTGATAAAAAGTGTTTCCTGCGAGGGTCGTTAACGATATTAGAATGATGCCGAGACACAAATCTGATGAAATTATTTTTAAATTATAATTTACCGGAAAGATTTTATTTCCAATTAGGTAAGAGAATATAGCAAAGAGGAAATAAGAAAATAGAGTCGCGATCGCCGCTCCCATTATACCATAACGAGGAATTAAATAAAGATTAAGTGAAATGTTTATTAAAAGAGGAGTCAGGGCAACTGGTATTAAAAGTCCAGTTCTTGATTTTATGTAGAACCCGGCTGAAAAAATTTCTTCAAGACCAAAGAAAATATAAGAAAAAGCAATGATAGGAACAATTTTTTGTGCAATCCAATATTCTTCTGCAACCATAGCCCTAAATATTTCCGGAGTAAAGAAAGAAAGGATTGCCCATAATATAAGAGAAGCGCGAACGAATATTATCGAGGAATCGGAGAAAGCCTTCTTGTTTTCAGGGTTGTTATAAAAGAAGGCGGTCCATGCTCCGCAAAATCCGGATACTAATACGCCCATTACGGTTCCAAATTGATATCCGAGGGTATAAACGCCTGTTTTACCCAGTCCCAGAATCCATTTTATCAACCATCGGTCAATTAAATCAAGACCAACCCAGATGATAATGGAAAGAGGGAGTATCGGTAGTCCATAATTTAATAATCTTTTTAGGGGACCCCAGTGTAATTTGATGGTTAAAAATTTACGAATTTCCGGATATAGTAATAAAAAGAGAATAAAACTGCTTCCCAGATTGCCGAGAAGTACTCCGGCTATACCCATTTTGAAATAGAGTACAAAGAGAATATTAAGTGCTATGTTTATTGTAAATCGTATGGTATTTAGAAAAACATAACTTTTTGAACGGTTTGTAATACGTAATATTAAAAGACCGGGACCGCACAGACACTCAATCCAGATCGTAACGGATGCGAGACGAATAAGATAAATGTCTCCTGGTGTTAAAAGAAAGTTTGAAAGCCGGGAGGAAAGAATAAACAATAAAAAAAGAAAAAGGGAAGAATAGGTGAGACGGAAGAGAAAAAAACGACTGAAAACTTCCCTTTTATCGTTTTCTTTTTCGGTGAATTGTTTCAGGAAAGCTTCGTTTAGTCCGAGATTATAGAATGTGATTAGCGCTCCGGAAAACAGGTAAATCATGGCAAGTTTTCCATACTGATTGTGGGTAAAAGTATGAGTGTAAAGTGGTATTAAAAAGAAACCAAGAGCTTTCCTTAAGAAAAGCCCAATTCCGTAAATCGTAGATTGACCAAACAGATTTTTTATGCTGGTAGAGTTTTTTTTCAAATTACCCTGTTAATTAGAATTTTGCTTATAAAAAATCGCAAGATTCTATCTCCTAAATTTTTCTATAAAGCTGATTACGGAAGAAGCCTTGTGCTCCCATACTTGATTTGAATGATATTAATCCCCGGTTTACTTCCATGGAGTTATCTTTGGATTCTTCCTGGTTTACTCCCAAATCCAGATATTTGAATCCGTTTTTTTGTCCCCATTTTATTATTTCGTACAACAAATAGTTAATTGGTCTGTACTCTTGATAGTCATAATCCAGAGCAATGTAAAAAGCTAGGAGAGCTCTTTCGTTGCAGACGAAAATGAGAGAACCACCCAATAGAATTCCCTTTCTGTAAACTAAGAAGAGTTTTAAAGTGTCGGGTAAAAGATTGTTGAGTTTTTTTAATTCATCAAGAGAGTGAGTTACCGAAACTTTGAATTTTTCTTTATTTTTAAGTAGTATAGGATAGAAAGTTTTATAGTCCTCGCTTAATTTTATTTCAAGGTCTGATTTTGTTCCTTTTCTTATGGCATTTCTGGCGTTTTGGTGGAAATTTTTAAGTGGGGTTTCGCCTAATTGTGATAGGTTTATGATAGAAGTGTACATATTAGTAGAATAAGAAAATCCGTTATAAAGTAGAACGTATTCTAAGTTTTTATTCATTTCTTTTAAATATACCATCGGAGGAAAGGTAAAATATACATCTTTTATTCCGTTATTTCGACAGTATTCAAGAAATTTCTTGACGATAATATCCGTTTTTCTGAAACTCATATCGTCCATAACTATTCCTCCGAAACTTGCTCCCGCGGGTGATTTATAAATACCCTTGTTGAGCATTCCGGGTAATAGCGCTGCAGTAGCACTATCTTTTTGGAAGATTAAATGATGAAAATCGAACCTATTCTCAGGGTGATAATTTAAGAATTGTATCTTATGGAATATTGTGCCGTTATTTGCCTTGTCAACGAAATTGTCCCATTTTTCTTTTAATTCATCTCTATATTTTTCTATTATTATATCGTTCATAAATAGATTCTCGTTTAATATTTAAGATTTAACCCTATGTACCAGCCAACTTTTTGTTTTTTTTTGCGAAGAATAAAACACAAAGCCCACCTATCCCAACACCGAAATATTTAATCACATATAGCACAGAATTTTTTATTGTTTTTATCCCAATATCCCATTTTTTAACAACAAATAGCACGAGTTTCACGAATGAATTAAGAATATTTGTGGTATTCGTGTGATTCGTTGTTCCTCTTTTTTTTAAATTAATTTTTTGGAAGGGAGGGGATTCTGTATTCTGACTTCTGGCTTCTGACTTCTCTATTTTCATTTTGATATTAAATTTTTACATTTTAGCGGCTTTGCCGCGCTATGCCATAGCTATGTTTGTCATCAGGGAATCTACCTTCTTTAACTTCTTCTTTATATTGAATGAAAGCTTTTCGGATTATTTTTTCCAGATTAACGTATTGTTTTGAAAACTTTGGTTTGAAATCGAAAGATAAGCCAAGAATATCGTTTACCACAAGAATCTGACCATCGAGATTTTTACCTGCTCCGATCCCATAAATTGGTATCGATGATTTTTCCAGAACTTTCTGGGTTAGTTCTCTTGTTACTGATTCTAAGATAATTGCGAATACGCCAATTTCTTCAAGAATTTTCGCGGAATCCACGGTTTTTTTGATTTCTTCTTTGTTTTTCCCTATTACTTTGTATCCGGTCTGAAAGTAATGTTGTGGATTTAATCCTATGTGCCCCATTACAGGTATCCCGGAATCTATAATTGCTTTTATATTATCTTTTTGCTTTACCCCTTCTATTTTTACTCCGGATGTACCTAACTGGAGGAATTTTCCGGCATTTAATATTGCTTCGTCCGGAGTAGTCTGGTAAGATAAAAAAGGCATATCTACAATTACTGGAGAATTTTTGGCACCTTTTACGACACCTTTTGTAAAGGTAATCATATCTTCCATTGTTACGGGAATGGTGGTTTGGTATCCGATTTCACAGGTTCCGGCAGAATCTCCGACAAGAATCCAATCTATACCGCATTCATCGGCAATTCTGGCTATTGGATAATTATATGCGGTTATTCCTACTACGAATTCTTTTTTTTCTTTTTTATCCAGGAGGGTTATTATTGTTTTAAGTTTATCCCCCAATTCTTCCAACCAGTTTTACTTTATTGCCATTGGATATCTCAGTCTTCCCCATAATTGAGGTTATATATCCAGAGGCTGTTTCTTCGCGTACATCTACGATCTGAATTTGCCCAAGAGGGACTATTAAATCTGCTTTTTCTTTATAAATAAGAAATACGTCACCCATTTTAACCGAGCCCATACCGGGTTCTATGAAAACTACCGCAAAAGGTTTTACAATCTCTACTTTTTCTTTTAATGCGATTATTCTTCCTTCAAGTTCATAAGTAGTGGGGGTAGCTTGACCTACAATAACTTCCGGAGAAGTATATTTCATGATGTGGTCGCCTTTCTTTATTTCCTCGTAGGATTCAATTACTTTAGCTGTTGAAAGCTTTTCCCCTGCTTCCAGGATTTTTAACAAGCCTTTTATTCTTACTATATTTCCGTAACCGCCTACTCTTTTATCCCACTTGAATATAACGTAGACATCTTTATCGTTAATACCATCAGAAGTTCCTCTGTTTACTTCTACATCATCGCCGAGTGTAGTGGGAGAGCCTTTAAATTGAGGGATAGGTTGTATAAGTTTACTTATCCGACCTATACTGATACTTCCGTTTTTAGTTATAAATCCGGCTAGAAGAGCTGCTTTCTTCGTGAAAGCATAATCTTCTGCTTTGACAACAGAGAAGAGTATTGCTTTCTCATCTCCAATTTCCATTGTACTTCTTGTTGTTCTTGATTCTTCTTGCAGTTCGCTCTTTGTACCTCTTATTTCTTTTACAATACCTTCATCAACGGGCAGGGTCGCAGTTTGTTCTTCCGGAACGTCAGGTATTACAAATACTTCTCCCGGATAAATCCAGTGAGGGTTTGCAATAGAATCTTCATTTGCTTTATAAATAACTGGCCATAGAAATGGGTCATTGTAATAATAACCGGCAATGTCCCATAAGCAATCTCCTTTTACAACAGTATGTTTTTTGTATTGAGCGACTAAAATAATACTGGTGGTTAAGATGATAGAGATAATAAAAACAAATTTTTTCATTTTTACTCCTTTTCTTTTACATATTTTAATTCAAGGTCCTGAATTATATTGTTCAAATATCCTTCCTCTTCCATATTTAGATTGCCTTTTGTTTTGTCTCTGAGTATTATAAGAGAATCAATAAGATACTCTGCCATCTCGATATCCTTGTTCTTTTTTCCGGTAGTTGGATCTTCTGCTAATCCCAGGGAAATGTATGATCCGGTAGCCAAACGCAGGATTATAGAAAGGAAAGTTGCTTTTTCCAATTTTTCTGATTGCTTTTCTTCTTTTTTGTTTTTTTGTTTACTGCTCACTTTCTTTACTCCTTCCTATCTTAACCAGAAAACCCTGAGGACTTTTTGGTCTCCAGAGAATTTATATTCGATCGCTTCTTTACATCCCTGTTTCTCCTTTTGTAGATTTTGTCCATCTCTTTAATTCTCCTTCGTTGTTTAATAAATGGGCGAAAGAGGATTTGAACCTCTGACTTCCTGCTTGTAAGGCAGGCGCTCTCACCAGGCTGAGCTATCCGCCCTTTATTTTTATATTAATTCTTAGGCATTGATTTGTCAAGGTCTTTGTAGCGTACAGTAAAATTAGCTTTTAGCTTTTGGCTTTTAGCCTTTAGCGAAAAAATGAAAAATTCTTTTCAATCTTTACGGATATTTAAAATCAATTAGTTGCAAATTGGGTACAATTTTGGTTAGCGAAAAGCAAATGGCGAACAGCGAGCAGCCTATGTATATATGGCTCTCTGTGGTTAAACTTTTTCTTACCTTTTTTTCTTCAGTACAGTTTTGTAGAAATTTTCTGTTTTTTTTGCGATGTTGCTCCAATCATATTTTTTCGTGGTTTCAATACCTATTTTTTTAATTTTTTGCCGCTTTGAATTATCTGTCAGAAGTGAAATTGCTTTATCTGCGAGTGATAATGGATTGCCTTTTTCAAATAGCATTTCTTTGTCCGGGATTACTTCTCTGTATCCGTTTATGTTCGAAGCTATTACAGGTGTACCGCATGCCATAGCTTCCAGAAGAACAATACCAAATGTTTCACCAAATAGAGCGGGTGAACAGTAGAGATCGGCGCTGCGATAGTATACCGGAACCATTTTATTTGGGATCATTCCTTTAAAAATAATGGATTTTCTTAATGTATCGGGAATATCTTTTGGCGGAATTCCTTTTCCTGCTACGATAAGTATTACATTGGGTATTTTTTTCTTTATTAATGGAAAAGCCTTTAGCATAACTGATAAGCCTTTTCTTGGATCCAATCTTCCTAAAAATAAAATGATTTTTTTATCGGAAAATTCCTTTATTTTTTCTCCTTCAGGGCTAAAGCGCTCCGTGTCGACTCCATTGGCTATAATTCTATAATTCCCTTTTGGGAAATGAGGGTAAATTTCTTTAAATGCATGATTAGATACGCATATTGAACCGTCTATTTTTTTTGAGATGTGGGTAAATAAAAATTTTGAAAGTTTATAATAATTGAAACCCGAAAAAGCAGTATGAAATGTTGCAATATTTGTAGAGTTGGAATACCTCAGAGCTAAAAAAGGAAGATTAGGGGCAAAAGGGCCATGTGTGTGGATAATATCAAAGGAATTACTATTAATAAACGTTTTTACTTTTGGGAAAAGCATTGGAGAGAAGGTCCAGTTCACTTCACTTTTATTGGCGTGAAAGCTTATCCTGTTTCCAAGTCTTGTGACTTCTTTGTTTTCTTTTGCTTCAGGGTGTCCTCCTGTTAGAATATGTACATCATTACCAAGTTTCCGAAGAGCTTTTGAAAGATGATGAAGAACTTCGCTGACTCCCCCAGGATCCGGGTAGTAAGAATCAGAGACTTGAAGAATTTTCATCAGAGGCAACTGCTGTTAATATAGAAGACGGATCGAAATCTACCTCGTTGAGAGATAGGGCTCTAATGATTGTTGTTTCTTTTGGGGTGTCCTTTGAAGCTTTACCTTTTCTGACTATTGCAACTTCTCCGTCCGAGATCATTACCCCTTTCATTCCTCCCTTCAAAAGGACTATCGATCCTGGTGGATATATTCCCATTATATCGAGGAATACTTTGACTAAGGAGGGATCGTAAATCTCGTTACTTTTTACAATGTATTTAAGTGCTTCAAAAGGACTTCTTACGTTCTGATAGATTCTGGGGGTTGTCATTGCGTCGTAAGAATCAACTATCCTGATAATGCGGGCAAAAAGAGTGGGTTTTTTTGTACTGATGTCGGGATATCCGGCCCCGGAATAGTCAATATGATGCTCTAGTATACCGCGAAGCGCAAAGACCGGTACTTCTTCTACTCCTTTTAGGAAAATTATTCTTTCTGCAGAAAGATAAGGATGCTGCTTGATTTTTTCGTATTCAATATTGGTTAGAGTGTCCGGTTTGTTCAAAATATCACCGGGAATATCTATCTTTCCGAGATCATGGAACAGCGCCGCGATTCCAAGTTCAAGCAAATCTTTTCTGGAAATGCCCAGCTCAATACCCATTGCAATAGATAGTATGCAGACATTCGCGGAATGATTAAAAGTATAAGAACCTATATCTTTGATTATTGTTAAAGCGATGAGATAACTTCTTTCCTTGAAAAGCAGTTCTGAGAATTTTCTTACTATTCGGCGGGCTTCATAGATATTCGATTCTTCTTCAATAGTAACTTTTTTCAAATAACTAACGGAATCAAGAAGGCTGGAAAGAGCTTCTTTTCTTATAGAACGTAAAATACCGTCTTTTTGTTTTGAGTCTTCTATACGTGCTATTTTTATAGATTTAACCCCCTGTTCCTTTAAGCTTTTAGAGATTTTATCAAAAGAGTGTTTTGATGTAGCAAGATGTGAGCCCAGAGTGCATAAAAAGGAGACGATTTCGTCAAGTTCTGGTAAATTGACGAATACAATTGACCCGATCGATAGGGTTTTTAAATCATGGATCAAGGATCTGTACCTGCCCATTATACCCATTTCCACTATTGCTCTCTCGTCATTAAAGAATAGATGATTGTCGGAAATGGATAATTCTATTTTATTGAATTCTTTAAATAGTTCTGATAAAAATTGATGGGTTTTTTTGGCGTGCTGATAGAGTGTTTGACTCTTTGTTTGGAAAACCCGGGCAATATGGATTGAAGATGAAAAATATAGAATAAGGTTTCTGATATCAGTTTGTTTCATGATTTTTTAAAATCCTTTCAACTGTTGCTTTAAGATATCTTGAATTTCTGTATCGTGTTATAATATCGATAGCTTTTTCGTCTTTTACGTTAGATAAAGCCTGGATGGCCATTTTCTTGATTTCATATACCTTTTCATTAAATAAGTGTCTTTTACGTAGTATTGTGTTGAATATTTTTATTGTGTCATCGGTTGTAAGAGTGGAAAGTAATTCAAGCAGTGCTTTTATTTCTTCATTTGAAAGCTTCCAGAATTTTTTAGATAATATCCAGTCTCTGACAATTTCGAATTCTTCCGGAGTCCATATTGCTTTTAATTTTCCAAGGACTATGACTCTTACGGAAGAATCAGGATGATCTAAATATGCTATAACGTCTTTCCTTGATAAAACGGAAAAGAGAGCTTCTTTTACTTGAGGTAAATTCTTTTTCTCAAACAGTTCTTTTAAACATGGAATAAAGTATGGATCTTTTAGTTTTTTTATAATGGATAATAGAACAGAGAAGGTTTTTTCTTTGGAGTTAAGTAGACGAACTTCGAGTTCTTCTCTGTGATTGGCAAAAATATTTTTCAGTAAAGATACAATCAGGTCTTTTACAATAAAATCACTTGTGATTTCCAGTTCGTTTATCAGCGCGTCTACTCCTTTGATACCTACATATTCAAGGAGTTCAACCGCTTCTCTCTTTATTCTGTTTGAACCGGATGCGGTTAAAGCATGAAGGTATAATTGTAAAGCCGCTTCAGAGGTAATAATTTCTTTTATTTTGTCTTGAATTTGAGTGAGTTCTTTTTTATTCTCATTGAGACTTTCAATTAAATTTTTTGTTTGATATAAAGCAGAAAGGTTGCCCGCGGATAAAAATTTTGGAATAGAATCTTTAAGTATTGAGTATAGGCTTTTTCTTTTTCTATGGATTTGTTCATATGCGAGAAGGTCTTTAATGCTTTCAATAAGTAAGAAAGGAGCACGTTCTCTATCTATTGAAATCTGTGGTTTGTAAATTACTCCAAATTTCTGTTCATCTTTTTGGGTAGGGTCCTTTTTCTTTACTTTTACAGGAAGCACAATGAGCTGGTTGCTTTTCATTCCCGATGGTAATTCTATATCTTCGTATTCATTAAGTTCTTTGACTTTTTCAACAGCTTGATAGATTATGTGGGGGAATTTTGTCTCCCAGAGATCTTCCACCAAGCCCACTGTAGAGGAATATTCTTTGTTGGCTATAATTGATACTAATGTCTCAAGTTCTTCTTCGCCGATTCCTTCAAGAAATGTTAAGAATCTTATACCGTTGCGGTACAGAAAAAGAGGAATTGAGGTTAAGCGTTTTGGGTCGGAATGTAACACTTTTGAATCATTCATGATTTTATCTTCGTCGATTAGTAAAACTATAGGACCTAATTCTTCTTGGGCTTTCTTGAGCTCAGCAAGACTTTTCTCGATAAATTCCTTTGTTGTATCAGATACTTTCTGATATAGCTTGTGATTTTTTATTGACTTTATGAAATAATTTACAAATGAATCCAGATCTTTCATTGATTTAATTTTACGCTAACATTAAAAAATTTCAACCCCCTGACGATAATTGGACGCAGATTTTCAGGATTATCAAGATTTTTTTCTTTGTGTCTTTGCGTGAGTAATTTAGTCATCAGTTACTGGTCACTAGTCATTTGTCAAAAAAATAAAAACATTTGTGCTATTTGTGTAATTTGTTGTTTCTTCTTTTTGGGGGTGTGTGGTTTTAAAAAACAAAATATCTTTTTTGTTGTTACTTGACAATACGGATTGCTTCTGGATCGGACGTGGTAATTTCCAGCCCGTATTTTTTGTGGTCAATAAGTTTACCCTTGAGTTCTATTTCCTTGTCGCTTAACTCTTCGAGATTAAATCCTTCGCCTTTTAATTTTGTTAAGCCCCCTTTCCAGAGTACAAAAGTAAATTGGTCTTTTCCTTCACCAAAATCAATGAAAAGATGTCCGGATCTGGAAACGCTCCAGTTGGTAGGTTTTCCTGAAATAATTACCCATTCTCCTATATTTTTTTCCAGTTTGGGTAAATCATATGGATTGAGCCTAAGAGGTTTTTTTAGAGTTTTACCCTTGGTCCAAAGTTCTGCGAATTTTTCTGAAAACTTACGGGTTAGTTCTTCACTTTCTTTTATTATAAGAAGATTTTCAGCATTTAGTTCTTCTGCCGAGTGAGTCCAGTTGTAGGAGCCGGTTATCAAAGTTTCGTTGTCTATTATTGCGAACTTGTTATGCATTATTCCTTGATGTTTATCGATATATGATTTTTGGGTATTGTCCAGTCTAACATCTATTGTCCTTTCACTTAAGAAGTGATGTTTTGAGTATCCTATTTCTTCCGCACTTTTTGCGTCGAGAAGGACTCTTACTTTTACACCTTTTTCTTTTGCTAAAGCGAGGGCATTCGATAATTCCCGGTCTGTTAGTATGTACATTGCGACATCTATTTCTGTCTTTGCGTTTTCCAGTTCTTTTAAAATTGCGTCACGTGCTCCACCATTTGGGCTAAAAAAAACCTGAATCGATAAGGATATTATTAGTAAAAGCATTTTTAAAAACATCCCCCCCTAATTTTTTGAGGGGGATGTTTTGATTAATTGAATTACTCCAAATATTACCTGTAAAAAAGTCCGATTACTCCGGCAATTATGGCAAGTATCCCGATAGGTATAGCTAACACAGTCATAACATTTTCGGCCATCTTTTCGTGTTCCTTTTTCGAGAGTACAAGTTTCACTAAATCAAGTATTAATAACGAACCTGCAGCGATACCCATAATTCCCTGAAAAGTCCCGGTAGCTCCATGCGCTCCCCAGAAACCAATACTTGTAAGTATAACAACGACACCGATGGGTATCTTAAGAGCCGAAAGGGCTTTAACAGAGTTTTCCAGTTTTTTATTGACCTTTTTCAGGAGATCCATTATCAGTATTAAGCCTCCCAAAATTAAAAATTCCATACGATACCTCCTTTACTTTTTTGTAGGTTTTTAAGTTCTATAGCCATTTAACATTTAACTCTCTGTTTGCTTTTGCTTCGTTGAGTCGTCCTACGGGAGTTTTATAAGGACTTTTTTTTAACTCACTCGGTGTTTCTTCTGCTTGTTTTGCTATTGTTTTCATTGCATTGATAAAGTCATCTAAAGATTCTTTTGATTCTGTTTCTGTGGGTTCTATCATCATGGCTTCTGAAACGTTGAGGGGAAAATAAATTGTTGGAGCATGATATTCCATATCTAAAAGGCTTTTTGCTATGTCAAGTGCTCTTATTCCGTTTTTTTTGAATCTGGAAGCGGAAAGTACAAATTCATGCATGCAATTTTTATCGTATGGAATATCGTAGTTTTTATTCAGAAGGGAGAGTAAATAATTTGAATTTATTATTGCCTGTTCTGATGCACAGAGTAGACCATTTGCGCCTAAGGTTCTAATATATGTGTAAGCCTTTAACATGACAGAAAATGCTCCGTAGAAACTTGAGACTTTTCCGATTGAATTTTTGAGCTTCCAGTTGAATTTGTACTTTTTTCCGTCAAATTCGATTGTAGGTACGGGTAAAAATTCGGATAGATAGTTTTTAACTGCTAAAGGTCCACTGCCTGGACCTCCTCCTCCATGTGGAGTGGCAAAAGTTTTATGTAGGTTGAAATGGATTATGTCTACGCCAAAATTTCCGGCTTTGGTTGTACCTAAAAGCGCATTAAGGTTTGCTCCATCCATGTAAAGTATAGCACCACTATTATGGAGTATATCCGAAAGTTCTTTTATGTTAGATTCGAAAATGCCCAGGGTATTTGGGTTGGTAATCATAAGAGCTGCTACTTGTTCATTCATCGATTTTTTCAGGTTTCGAGCATCTAAGATTCCATTTTTATTAGATTTTATTTCTTTTATTTCGAATCCGGCTCTCGTCGAAGATGCGGGATTTGTACCGTGTGCTGTGTCCGGAATTAGTACTATTTTTCTGTTTTCTTTTTTTAAATCGAAGTAGGCTCTGATGATTAAAAGGCCGGTTAATTCACCATGAGAACCGGCTTCAGGTTGAAGGGTTATTGCATCCATCCCTGAAATTTCTTTTAGAAATTCTCCGAGGTCAAACATTATTTTAAGAGCGCCCTGTATTTCATCATCAGGCATTTCGGGGTGCAAGTTTAAAAGTCCTGGTAGATTTGCCGTATCCTCGGCTACTTTTGGATTGTATTTCATTGTGCAGGATCCGAGAGGATACATCCCTTTATCTATGTGATAATTCATTTCGGATAATTTCGTAAAGTGTTTTACTGTTTCCCTTTCGGGTATGGGAGAGAATTTCATCGGTTTTTTTCTTGTCTGGGAGGATTTGAAAAAATTTAGCAGAGGTTTTTCTTTAACGTCAAGAGCAGGAGTATAATTATTCTTTTTTGAACATTTATGTTCACATAGAAGTTTCATATCCATATATTATTAAGACAGTCAGCTTTTGTCAACTGTTAAAATGAATTATTTTCACCGCAGAGACACACCACTCTCAGCACCCCGGAATGGGACGCGGATGCACGCAGATTTTCAGGATTTGAATTTCTTCCCACCGCCCAGGATTAATTAGCCACAGATCAACATGGATATACACAGATTCGAAAAAATATATTTTTTGGTTTTAACAAAAACAAAAATATTGGGTGGGTCAGGAATCCGTGCTTATCAGTGAAAATTAGTGGCTATTATTTGGGGTAAGGGAGTTGGGATTTAGAAAGAATAACGATCCTTTTTAATCTGTGTGTATCTGCGTCCAATTATTTGAGGGGTGTGGTGGGTTTCGTGTTTTTAGTGTGTTTCGTGGTTAAGAAATGGGAGGGGAGGGGTGGATTTGTCGGCTTGACTTTGGGTTAAAGGATATTAATATAATCCCATGATGGATTCAGATGCGATAATGTCGCGAAACGAGAGATATCCTATAAAGAGAGAACGTTTTTCCACTTTGAAGAAATTTTTTAAGAAGGTTCTCTCTTTAAAGAGATTTCTTCCTTTGAAAAAACGTAGGTTTGTTATATTGAACAGTGTGTTTTTCATATTTGGTGCGGTGATTGGAATGAATTTGTCAATATTAAGTAGTTTGCCTGATGTTGATTCTTTGGCTAATTATGAGCCGAAGCTCTCTACCGGTATTTACGATATAAACGATAAACTTATTTTGGAAGTTTTTGAGCATAGAAGAATACCCATAATTCTTGATTCTCTTCCGGATTATATACCGGCAGCAGTTGTTTCTCTTGAAGATAAAAAATTCTACGATCATTTCGGTATTGATTTAAAAAGAATTACGAAAGTTATTTGGTTGAATTTTGTCAGGAAAATTGGTCGAAAAAAATGGGGGGCGGGTGCCAGCACTATTACTCAACAGCTTTCAAGAAATATTTTCCTTACTTTGAAAAAAACTATTCTAAGGAAAGCAGAGGAAATATACCTTGCGCTTTTAATTGAAAGAAGATATACAAAAAAAGAAATACTTGAAATGTATTTAAATGAAATTTATTGGGGTTATGGTACTCATGGTGTAGGAGCCGCTTCTCGTTACTATTTCGATAAGGTGCCTGATAGTTTATCTATTTCCGAGACTGCTGCTCTTGTAGGGCTGATTCGTTCTCCGGGGTATTATTCTCCCTATAACAGTTATGAGCGTTTCGTAGAGAGACGTAATCTGGCGTTGAACGAAATGTTTAAAGAGGAAGCAATTTCGAAAGGCGAGCTTGATTCTGCCATTGCGGAATCTCTTGTAGTCATCGATCATTCAAAAGAAAAAATTGTAGGGCCTTATTTTATAAACGAAACAAAAAGGCAAATGGAAGCGCTCTTTGGCAGAGCTTATATATCCTGGGGCGGATACAAGGTCTATACAACTATGAATCAGGATATGCAGATGAAGGCTGATAGTCTTCTGGAATGGGGACTTAAAAGAGTGGAATTATACTGGCATCTTACAAAGAAAGAAGCTATTCCGGATTCTCTGATTCATTCCGAGAATATTTCTTATCTGCAGGGAGCAATGGTGGTTATGGATCCCGGGACTGGTTATGTGCTTTCCCTTATTGGAGGTAGAGATTATAAACATAGCCTGTATAATAGGGCTACCCAGAGTAAGAGACAGGCTGGTTCTGCTTTCAAGCCATTTCTTTATACGGCGGCTATCGATAACGGATTTTTGCCTTCGGATTTTGTATTTGATCTTCCGATGATTAAAGAATTGGGAGGAAAAGTTTATGCACCTAAAAACTATGACGAGACTTTTATGGGAAGAATTACTTTGCGAACAGCTTTAAAGAAGTCCAGAAATGTTGCTTCTTTAAATCTATGTCAGGAAGTTGGACCCTTTTCTGTTGTTGAGTATGCCTATCAAATGGGAATAGAAAATCCTCTTCAACCTGTTCTTTCGATTGCGCTTGGTTCATCAGATGTTTCGCTTCTGGAGATGGTTCGCGCTTATTCAACAATTGCAAATTTTGGAGAGAAAGTTAACCCTATATTTATACGTAAAGTCGTCGATAGATATGGCAATACCGTGTACGAAAATAGAGTTGTTAAACAGAGAGTTCTTTCTGATGCTACCGCATATATAGTTTTGAATATGATGGAGAGTGTTTTTGAGGGTGGTGGAACTGCTTCATATGCAAGAAGAAGCGGTTTTACAAAGCCGGCGGGAGGAAAAACCGGTACCACAGATGACTTTAGCAATGCCTGGTTTGTAGGATTTGTTGCGAGTCTTAGTGTGGGTGTCTGGGTTGGGTACGATTACCCGAGGAGTATAGGAAATGGTGCAAGCGGTGGGGCGGTGGCTCTTCCGATATGGACTGAATTTATGAAAGCGGTTTGTGATTCTACTATGAACTATGATTTTCCTGTTCCGGAAAGTGTAGAGTTCAGGTATATTTGTCCTGAAAGTGGAGAATTGGCAACTTCAAGATGTCCAAATGTTACAAAAGAAATATTCAGAAAGGGTAACATACCTAAGACTCAGTGCCGACTTCATGGTAAAGGGGGACCAAGGATAGAAATGCCAATAGAGATGCTTGATGGGTTTAATTTTTAGGAGGACTTTATGAAAAGAGATATTTTTTATTTTTTTGTTATTTTATTTTTATTGTTAGCATCCGGGTTTTTTTACGTACGAAAATACTCTCCGCTATATAATAGACTGCTTGAATACAAAGAAGAAAATAAGACTCTTGTTTCTATCGTAAATGATTTAAGAAAAACTACAGAAAAAGCAGATACACTCGGAGAGGAAGAAAAAGTAAATTACTTGGTTCAAGATATTAGAGATATGGTTGAAGGTGTCGAAATCGAGCTTGAAAGGGAAGCAATATCAATTACTTTGCCCTGTAAAAAAATGTTTCCTCCGGGTTCGGTAGAATTAAGCGAGGAAGGGCAGGAGACCTTACTAAGAATAGCAAATGTTTTAAAAGAAATGCCTGAAAGGGATATCCGAATAGAAGGACATACTGATAATACAGGTATATCCGGAAGTTTGAAGGAAGAATATCCTACTAATTGGGATCTTTCTGCAAAAAGAGCGGTTAATGTTGTTAAATTTTTAATTGCTAAAGTAAACATAGAGCCGTCTCGTCTGGCAGCTGTAGCTTTTGGAGAGTATAGACCAATCGCGGATAATGATACTGAAAACGGACGAAATAAGAATCGGAGAATCGTTATTGATGTCTTGCCGGAATAAACTAAAAGAGAGAATTGCCACGGATCAACACAGATACACACTGATAAAAAAATATTTTTTTTGAAACAAAAAAGTATTTAAGGATGGGTGGATGAGTAATTCGTGCTAATCCATGAAAATCAGTGGCTAATTAAGGGTTGAGGGATGGGTTTAAAACAATAAAAAATCTTGTGGTAATCTGTGTAATCTTGTGGTTAAATAAAAGAAGGAGGGTTTGATGAGAGTTTTGATTTGTGATGCGATAGCCAAGGAAGCTGTTGATGGTTTAAAAGGACTCGGGATTGAAGTGGTGGAGAATACTTCAGTTGAAAAGGAAGAGCTGGCTGGAATTATAGCTGACTTTGATGGGGTTATAATAAGAAGTAGAACTAAAATAAGAGAAGATCTTATTGATATAGCAGCAGGAAGCGTAAAGTTTATAATAAGAGCAGGTGTTGGGCTTGATAATATAGCTGTAGAATATGCAAGAGAGAAAGGAATTGAGGTTATAAATACTCCAGAGGCTTCTACAAATGGTGTTGCCGAGTTGGCTGTAGGACATATGTTTGCACTTCTCAGGCATATACCACAGGCAACTGCCAGCATGAAAAAAGGAGAGTGGCCGAAGAAAAAACTTAAGGGTAATGAGCTTGGTTCCTGTACGGTTGGCATTATAGGTTTAGGAAGAATAGGTAGAAGAACAGCTGAGTTGGTTGGATCTCTTGGCTCTAAAGTTCTTGGATACGATCCTTATGTCAAGGAAGTTCAGGGTATGAACATTAAGATAGCCGAGCTGGATGAGTTACTTACTTGTTCGGATATTGTTTCACTTCATTTGCCTCATACGGATGAAACCCACTATTTAATTGGTGAAGAGGAACTTGGAAAAATGAAAAACAGTGCGTATCTTGTGAATTGCGCAAGGGGAGGGGTTATTGATGAGGATGCACTTTATAAAGCACTTAAAAATGAAGACATAAGAGGTGCTGCACTGGATGTTTTTGAGGAGGAACCTCCTACAGATTTAAAATTAATGAAGTTGGATAATTTTATATGTACTCCGCATTTAGGCGCTCAGGCTGTTGAGTCTTCAAATAGAGTAGGCGAAGAAGTAGTTAAAAAAGTAGCCTCTAAATTGTAAAAAGAATAGAGTTTTCCGGCTGTAGCCATTGTTTTGTAAGAGGAGGGTTGCCGTTTTTATAATTTCAATCAGACGCTTTTCCCCTTTTTTCTATGTCTTTACTTTATTTACGGAAAAAATCCCTTGACAAAATTTTTTTTTTCCTTAAATTTCTTTTATGATAAGGTTTTTATAGGTTAATGGAATTTTTTTTGAGACGGAGACCTGGGTTTTGAGGAAAATCATTTAAAAATGATATTTTTTATCTTTTAATAAAGGAGGAGAAACTTTGAGAGGTAAAAATAGAACTAAAAAGGATTCTCTAAAAAAGACGAAAAAGCTTCATAAGAAAGAAGCCGTGAAATTCGGAGAAAAGTTCGTTTCTAAAGATCAACTTTTTGCAACTCTTCTTGAAAATATACCGGATCTTATATACTTTAAAGACAAAGAATCTCGTTTTGTCGAAATAAGCAAGTCAAAAGCGGAGCAGGTCGATATTCCTAAAGAGGAACTAATCGGGAAGAGTGATTTTGATTTTTATGAGGAGGATGAGGCAAAGATGCGCTATGAAGAAGAGAGAAGAATTATGGAAACAGGGGAACCGATTGTAAATAAAGAAGAAAAACATACGACTCCTGATGGGGAAGAGGGTTGGACTTCGACGACGAAACTTCCTCTTTATGATGAAAAAGGAGAAGTAATCGGGACCTTTGGTATTTCGAGTGATGTCACAAGAAGGAAATTTCTCGAACTAGAAAAAGAGAAGAAGATAGTGGCACAGAGAGAGGAACTAATAGAACTCTCGACACCTGTGATTGATGTTTGGGAAGGAGTCCTTACCGTTCCTATAGTGGGGGTTCTTGATAGCGAGAGAGCATCAAGGATTTCAGAAGCTCTGTTAACCCAGGTAGTGGAGAAAAATGCAGCTTCGGCGATTATTGATATTTCAGGTATAAGTTCAGTAGACAGCGCAGTTGCCGATCTGCTGATTCGTACAGCGAGAGCTGTGAAATTAGTGGGTGCGGAGGCTATATTAACCGGAGTAGGAGTGGAAATAGCTCAAACAATTGCTGATCTGGGGATCGATATGGAAGGTCTTAAGACAATGTCTACACTTAGAGATGGTTTGAAATATGTTATTGATAGTAGAAAGAATAGAAAGAAGGTTCTCTAAGAGGTGCTGCATTGGATGTTTTTGAGGAGGAACCTCCTACAGATTTAAAATTAATGAAGTTGGATAATTTTATATGTACTCCGCATTTAGGCGCTCAGGCTGTTGAGTCTTCAAATAGAGTAGGCGAAGAGATCGTTAATAAAGTAGCCTCTAAATTGTAAGCCAGTTGATGGTTTCTTGCATTATGCAAAAGACTTTCTTGTTTTGCGAAAACTTTTTCCTATAAAGTTTTGATTGCTAATATCTTGGGATTTGGAATAGTTTTTGTATTTTATTCCAATGGCTTTTTGAAAATTTAGCGGAACGTCTAGTGTGGTAGTTATATACTCTAAAACTTGTAGCTTTCAGAGGTTTTAGATTTTAAAGGAGAGAAGTATATAAAAAATCCCTTGACAAATTTTTTTTTTCCCTTAAATTTCTTTTATGATAAGGTTTATAGAGGTTTATGAATAACTATTTTACACATCAATCTAAATTTAAAAGATAGTTTTCGGGAAGGTATTTATTAAAGGAGGATAGCAGTGAGTGAAGGTGAGAAGACGAAAAAAGACCTTGAAAAAGACCTTGAAAAAGATATTGAAGAATGCCGTAAGAAGCTTGAAGAAATCACGATAAAAGTAAATCTGTTTGATGCTCTTTTAGAACACGTTCCGGATAGAATTTATTTTAAAGATAAAGAAAGTCGCTTTCTGGCTGTTAGCAGGTCAAAAACTGAAGGTACTGGTCTTTCCAGAGAAGATTTTGTAGGGAAGAATGATTTTGATTTCTATAGCGAAGAAAAAGCAAAGGTGATGCGTGGAGACGAACAAAAAATAATGGCAAGCGGAAAACCTGTTATCGACAAAGTGCAGAAGATTGAATCGCCGGATGGTAAAGAAAAGTGGTTTTCTGCTACTAAAGTTCCTTTTTATGATGACGGGGGAAATGTTATGGGTACGTTGGGTATTTCCCGAGATATTACCCGCTTGAAGATTCTTGAATTAGAAAAAGGGGAAAAAATAGAGGCGCAGCGGGAGGAGCTTGTAGTACTTTCGGCTCCTGTAATCGATATATGGGAAGGAATTATTACTGTTCCTGTATTGGGTGTTCTGGATAGTGAGAGAGCATCGAGAATTTCGGAAGCTTTGTTAACTCAGATAGTAGAGAAGAGAGCAACTGCGGCTATTATAGATATTTCGGGTATAAGTTCAGTAGACAGCGCAGTTGCCGATCTGCTGATTCGTACAGCGAAAGCGGTAAAATTGGTGGGTGCGGAGGCTATATTAACCGGAGTGGGAGTGGAAATAGCTCAAACAGTTGCTGATCTCGGAATTGATATGGAAGGTCTTAAGACAATGTCTACTCTTAGAGATGGTTTGAAATATGTTATTAATCGCAGAAAAAAGGCATTGTAAGAGATGTTGTTTCTCTATTTTAGATGTGAATGTTTATTTCCAATCGACAAAGTCTTTGAAGGAATAACCTTTTACTGGATAAGATAGGAGGTAGCATTTTGGCCAAGAAAGATGACAGAAAAGAGATAGAAAGACTGCGCAGGGAGAATGAAGAATATAAAAAGTTAATAGAAGAAATGAGCGAGGGTTTTGCTTTTCTGGAGGAAGATTTAAGTTTTTCTTTCTCAAACCCTGCATGCGATAGTATTTTTGGTGTTCCTGAAGGTGGTTTGATGGGTAGAAATTTAGTAGACTTTTTAAGTCCTGAGTCTACTAAAGATGTACGAAAGAAAATTAAGGTAAAAAAGAAAGATAAAAAGAATGTCTTTGAAACAGCGATAAAAACCGGGGATGATAAAAGACGTTATTTATTGATAAGGTCAAATCCACATTTTGAAGAAAAAAATAAGTTTGTTGGGTCCTTTGTTTTTTTCTATGATATTACAAAGCGAGTTAGAATGGAGGAAGAACTTATTTTTGAGAAAGGTCTATTAAGTTCGCTTCTTAATACGATACCCGATTTGATTTACTTTAAAGATAAAGAATCCCGTTTTATTAAGGTGAGCAAATCCAAGGCAGATCAAGTTGGGCGCTCAATAGAAGAAGTCGTTGGGAGTACAGATTTTGATTATTTTACCGAGGAACATGCAAGACCGGCTTACGAGGATGAGCAAGAAATAATAAAAAAAGGTAATCCAATAGAAGGAAAGGTAGAAAAAGAAACTCATCCCGACGGGAGAGTGACATGGGTTTCAACAACAAAAATTCCCAGGTATGATGAGAAAGGAAATATAATTGGTATTTTAGGTATTTCGAGGGATATAACAGAGAAGAGACTCTGGGAAATGCAGAGAGAAGAGAAGATGGCGGTACAGAAAGAGGAACTTGTGCAGCTTTCGACACCTGTAATTGATGTATGGGAGGGTGTTATTACTGTTCCTATATTAGGGTCTCTCGATAGTGAAAGAGCATCGAGAGTTTCAGAACATTTGTTAACCCAGATAGTGAGGAAGAGAGCAGGAATAGCTATTATAGACATTTCTGGAATAAGTGCGGTAGACAGTGCGGTTGCTGATCGGTTAATACGTACAGCCAAAGCGGTACGATTGGTGGGAGCTGAAGCAATATTGACCGGGGTCGGAGTAGAGATAGCTCAAACGATTGCCGATCTTGGAATTGATATGGGGGGTCTTAAGACAATGTCTACCCTGAAAGACGGTTTGAGATACGTTATTTCACGCAAAAAAATGAGTGTAGAAGAGGAGAAAAATGGCTAGATTGACATGTATGCATTTAGGCGAGATTCTTGTTGTTCCCATTCAGGAAGAACTGCATGACACTGCTGCCGAGGAAGCAGGAGAGAAGATAATCAGAGAAGCAGATAATTCCAATATTAAAGGAGTAGCTATAGATATTTCTGCTCTTGATATCGTGGATAGTTTTCTTGGTAGATTACTGCAAAAGATTGCCTGTGGACTCAGGGCTATGGGAAAGGAAGTTATACTTGTTGGGATTCAGCCGGAGGTGGCAGTTGCTCTCGTTGAGCTTGGTTTATATCTTGAGGATATAAACACCGCGTTTGAACTTGATTCGGCTTTGGAAAAATTAAGAGAAATGATAAATGAGGATTCTAAATGAAGGAGGAGATCTTACGTATCCCCATAAATAAAGAAATAGATGTCTTAATTGCCAGACGTGAGATAAAGAGCGAAGCTGAACGTGAAGGTTTCAGGTGGATCGATCAGACGCGAATTGCTACAGCCGTTTCGGAACTTACAAGGAATATAATAAAGCATGCTTATAGGGGGGAAGTTATAGTCAACAAAGATGACGGAGGGCTAGAGATTATATGCCAGGATGAAGGTCCGGGTATTCCGGATGTTGAGCAGGCTTTAGAAAGAGGATACAGTACTACGAATTCACTTGGTATTGGACTTATCGGAGCTAAACATCTTATGGATGATTTTAAAATTGAAAGCAATGATAGCGGGACAAAGATCACCACTTATAAAAAGTTGAAATGAGCACGAAAGAAATATTTCCTTCTATAAAATTTACTGTCGAATCCGACGAGGATATTTTTAGAGCTCGTTCGAAGATGGCTGAGTTTGCGGGTAGTATTAGTTTAACAGAGAAGGAAATTGAAGAATTGAAAATTGTAATAACAGAGATTTCGAAAAATATTATAAAACATGGTTCTTCAGGAAAGTTGAGTATTTCTTTTGGAAAAACCGAGGAGAAAAGTGTATATATCGAAGCTGAGAACCCTACTGATAATTCGGATACGACAAAAATCTTTGATGATGGATACAGTACTGCAAACACTCTTGGGATAGGGTTGGGTGCTGTGAAGAGATTACTCACGGATGTTAAAGTTAAGGTGGAAGATGGTAAATTTATTTTAACCGGAAAGAAAGTATTTACCGAAAAGAAGAATAGTATTATACAAACCAGTGTGTATAGTCGACCCAAACCGGGTTTCAAAGCCAATGGAGACGCTTATTTTATAAAGCGATATGAGGATAAGGCGGTGGTGGCGGTTGTAGATGGAATAGGCCATGGGGATAAGGCTAATGAAGCGAGTAAAATGGCTTTAAAAGTTCTTGAAGATAAATTTAGAGATGATCTTGAGCAAATAGCTGTTACCATTCATAGAAAATTACATGGAACTAGAGGTTGTGTGATGGGGATTGTTCGTATAAATAAAGAAGGTAAAATAGAATATCTTGGAGTGGGAAACATTCGTACGCAGATTTATACAGCAGAAATGTATAAGCGTCTTGTTTCTTTTGACGGTTTATTGGGGAGTAATATGAGAACTCTCCGGACTGATCATCTTACTCTTAGCACACCCTGCTTGATAGTCTTGCATTCGGATGGAGTATCTTCTTTTAATTTTGATGATAGACGGATTATATACAGACCAATTATGGAAATTACGAAAGAGTCTTTCGAGAAGCATAAGAAAAGTTCGGATGATGCCACTTTATTGATTGCGCGGATTCCGTAGCGAGGCAAAGCCACTAAAATGGAAATAAAAAAAACAAAAAATTACCACAGAGAACACAGAGAAATTAATTGTGATTAAAAAAGAAAAGAACACTGAGAACACAGAGAAAAATAAAAAAGGAATAGCCACTGATGAACACATATAAACACAGATTAAAAAAATACCTTGTTTTTTCAACAAAAATAAAATATGGAGTAATTGTGAAATCTCAGCTTATCAGTGTAAATCTGTGGCTAATGAAAAAATGATTTTGCATTTTAATATATCATTTTGCTTTTTAAATTTTAATATTTTATTTTCCGGTAAGGAGATTGGTAGAATTAAATGAAAACTTTTTTGCAAAAAAGCAAAAAATTAATAAATAATGTCATAAAGGAGGTCTATAATGGCTAAAAAAGAAAAAGGTAAAGTAGAACTCGAAAAAAAGATAACTACTTTAGAGAAAGAGAATAAAAAATTAAAATTAGATGGAAGTTTGTTGAATTCACTTTTAACGTATATACCGGATAATATCTATTTTAAGGATAAAGAGAGCAGATTTGTCAGGGTTTGCAAGGCTTTTATTGATTATATGGGGTTTAAAAGCCCCGAGCAGATAATTGGAAAGACCGATTTTGATCTTTTTGATGAAGATCATGCCAGACCGGCTTTTGAAGATGAGCAGAAAATAATGAAGACCGGAGAACCTATACAAAAGGAAGAAAAAGAAGTATATCCTGACGGAAATGAAAAATGGGTCGAAACGACCAAGGTTCCCAGATACGACGAAAAAGGAAAGATTGTAGGTACTTTTGGAATTTCAAGAGATGTAACAGAAAAAAAACTCTGGGAGATGGAGAGAGAAAAGAAATTAAATGCACAGAGAGAGGAGCTTATAGAGCTTTCGACCCCTGTAATCGATGTATGGGAGGGAGTGCTTACGGTTCCTATATTGGGTTCTCTTGATAGCGAAAGAGCATCAAGAGTTTCTGAGGCTTTGTTGACCCAAATAGTGGAAAAGAGCGCAGGAATAGCAATTATAGATATTTCAGGTATAAGTGCGGTAGACAGCGCAGTTGCTGATCGGTTAATACGTACAGCTAAAGCGGTACGATTGGTGGGAGCTGAGGCTATATTGACCGGGGTAGGAGTAGAGATAGCTCAGACGATTGCCGATCTGGGGATCGATATGGAAGGTCTTAAAACGATGTCTACACTAAAAGACGGTTTAAGATACGCTATTTCCAGAAAAAGCAAATAAAAGGCAGTAAGTTATATTTTAGAACGTAAAGGCAGGTTGTTTTTTGAAAAAGTAAAACATATTTGTCTTTAGGGAATTATTAATTTTTACTATAAGTGTTAAAATCCGAAAAATTATATTGACAATTTAAAATAGATTGGTAAAATACATTATAAGAGATGAAAACCCGAAAGAAACGAAAAGAGTATGGTCTGGATATTTCTGATGATTATAAGTGGAAGTATGAACTTCTGCTCAATAATATGAGAGAAGGTTTTGCACTTGTTGATGAGGATGAGAATTTTGTGGAACTAAGCAGATCGAAAGCTATTAGCGAAGGATTAAGTAGAGAAGAAATGAGAGGGAAAAAGTTATTGAAAGTTAATATTGATGGAAATGTTTGTATAATCAGAGAGAGCAAAGGGGTGTGTAAATGAATAAAAAAACCAGGGCTTACAAAGATAGTGATAATATTACGGTAATGAATGTTCTTCTCATTGAAGATGCTTCGTTTGCAGTTACTTTTATTAGAGAAACACTTGCTTATTGCGAAGAAGCCGAATTAGTTAAGGCTACGAAATTTGCATTAACCAATGTGGAAACTCTTGGGGAAGCACTTAAGTGTCTTTCGGAAAACGAGTTTGATCTTATTTTGCTTGATCTTAATTTGCCGGACAGTAAAGAATTGAATACGCTTGATAGTGTAAGAGAAAATACTCATAGGGTACCAATAGTTGTAATAACCGCATTAAGTGATGAAGGTCTTGCGCTTGAAGCAATGAAAAGAGGAGCGGAGGGCTTTCTTGTTAAGGGGCAAATGGGTGTAAATGCACTTTTGCAGGCTATATTCTTTGCCGTAGAACGCCACCAGATTCTGATTAAATTGGAGGAAAAAGTACGGGAACTGGGGAGAAGCGAAGCTCGTTTTAAGAATATAATAGAAAAAATCGAAGATGCCGTAATAGTTGCAGATAAGGAAGGAGTGGTACAGTTTGCAAATAGTTCTTCGAAGAAGTTTCTTGGAGCATCTCCTGAAGATCTTATAGGTGAAGATTTTAAGTTTCCTTTGGATGTTGACCAATTGAAAGAAATTAAAGTAGGAGGTAAAGGAAAAAAGGGAACCAGAGCAGAAATGAGAGTTACCAAAACCGAATGGGAAGGAGACGGAGCATATCTTATTCTACTCCGAGATATTAAAAATGGTAAGAGTAAAAAGTGAGTTATTAAAAAGTATATATAATTTTAGAGGAGGAATTTTTGTCTGATTTATCAGTTCATGTTTCCAAGGGATGTCTTATTGTCCCTGTTCAGGGAGATATTGATGATGAAAGGATGCAGGCGATCCAGAAGCAAGTTTTAGAAGGGGTTGAGGACACAGGAGTTAAAGGAGTGGTGATAGATTTATCCGGAGTTAGTATTATAGAGCCTTATTATGCGGGTATTATTGACAAGACTGCTAAAATGATAAATTTATTAGGAGCCAGGACTGTGCTTTCGGGGATAAGACCCGGAGTTGCTATTTCTCTTTCGGATTCTAATTTCGAGTTTGAGTCAATATATGAAACTGCGCGAACTTTTGAAGATGGAATTGAAAAACTTCAGTCTGTAATTGTATCCGATGAAGAAGTAGAATCAGTTGAAGCAGAAGTTGAAGGAACTGGAGTTGAAGGAGAAATTGAAGTGGGTGAAGGGGAGATTGAAGTAGAGGAGGAAGTCGAAGAAGGGGACGGAATGGAAGAAGTTAAGGAAGAAGCCTTTCGCGAAGTAGAAGAGGAACAGGACTTTGACTAATGTTTGAACTTGGGAAAATTTCTTTGAAAGATAATAAATATCTTATTGAGAAAAGGAATAAATTGCTTGATTTGATAGGAGCTCTCGGATTTGGAGAAGTTACGGCAACAAGACTTACAACTGCTGCTTCTGAAGTGATTCGCAACGTAGCTGGAACAAGCGATGAATCCAGACTTGAGTTATTTATTGATGAGAGAAAAGGGAGATTTGGCTTATTGATTCGTTTTTTTTCCGCTGATGATATTTCCGAAGATGCTAAGATTTTGGAGGCGGTGTTTGACGAAACAGATTGTTCCTTTTCTGGAAATGGCATAAATATTCTGGGTTCTTTTAAATTTATTCCCGATCACTCTTTTAAACCAACCGAAGATTTTATAAATAGAGAAAGAGAGAAGATTAGTCGTCTCACACGCGACGAACTTTACGGGGAACTCAAAAAGTCATATTCGGATCTTGAAGGAGAGATTGAAGCGCATAAAAGAACCGAAGAAATGTTAGAAAAAGCAAAAATTCAAGCTGAATCGGCAAATAAAGCTAAAAGTGAATTTTTAGCTTCAATGAGTCACGAAATACGTACTCCTATGAACGCGATTATAGGAATGACAGAACTTCTTTTAGATACATCTCTTTCTAATGAACAGAAAGGATTTGTACAAACCCTCGGTAAAGCAGGGGATGCGTTGCTTTCTTTGATAAATGCTATACTGGATCTTTCGAAAATAGAAGCAGGTGATGTTGAACTCGAAGAGACGGATTTTGATCTTGCCGAACTGATAGAAGGAACCTGTGATGTTATGGCGATTCGCGCTCATAAGAGGGATATAGAGTTTTTAAGCAGAGTCGAACCTGATGTGCCGATAAATATAGTTGGTGACCCCTCAAGGCTCAGGCAGATAATAGTAAATCTTATCGGGAACGCGATAAAGTTTACCGATGGCGGTGAAGTGGTTCTTAATGTAGGTCTTTTGAAGAAGGGATATCCCGAATATCGTGAATCCAACGACGCGAAGAGCCTTTGTTTGTTTTTTTATGTAAAGGATTCAGGTATTGGGATACCAAAGGACAAACAGGACAAAATATTTGAAAGTTTCAAACAGGCTGATTCTTCCACTACCAGGAGATATGGGGGAACCGGTTTGGGCTTAAGTATTTCTAAAAAAATTACTACGTTGATGGGTGGTAGGATGTGGGTCGAAAGTGAAATAGGAAAGGGCAGCAAATTTTGCTTTACAGCTATTTTTAAACCTCAGGAAGCAAAGTCGAAGGAGACTTTTGTTAAACCGGGAGAAATCGACGTTAAGGGTATATCAACCTTGATTGTCGATGATAATGCGACGAATAGATTGATTTTAAGAGAAATTCTATCGGTATGGGATGCGGAAGTAACGGAGGCAGAAGGTGGTGGGGAGGCTATTTCTATAATTAAATCGGCTTATGAAAAAAATAAACCATACGATTTGGTGCTTCTGGATTGTCGTATGCCGGAGATTGATGGTATGGGAGTAGCGAAATTCTTAAGAGAACAAAAAAATTCTGAGTCGACTACCGTAATGATGTTGTCTTCAGACTATAAAACAAACGATTTAAAACAGATAGACAAGTATGGGATTGGTGCATATCTTGTAAAGCCGATAAAAAGAAAAGAATTGAAAAATGCTATCCTGACTACTCTCGGTTTATGGAAAGCTCAAGTTGGGAAAGAAAAGTTTAAGGAGGTAAAGAAGGCCGCGGTTTCTATACCTCATCTTAATATATTGCTTGTTGAGGATAATCCGGATAACCGTTTACTTATTAAGGCATTTCTCAAGAAAACTCCAATAGAAATAGAGGAAGCGGAGAATGGACAGATAGCAGTGGATAAGGTTAAAAGCAAGGAATATGATATAGTTTTAATGGATATGCAGATGCCGGTAATGGATGGTTATACAGCCACTAAAACCATTAGAGAGTGGGAAAGGGAAAATGATAGGAGTGAGACGCCCATTTTGGCTCTAACAGCTTATGCCATGAAGGAAGATAGAGATAAGACATTAGAAGCTGGTTGTAGTGATTACCTTACTAAACCCTTAAAAAAGGAAAAACTTTTAGAAGCTCTCCTAAGATTGACAGGGAAGTAAGAATTCAAATTTTTTAAACGGAACGGTTGTAAAGGATAAATGAGATAATAGTAAACCAGAACATACTTCGATGGATACGGAAAAAAAGAAAAAAATCCTTATAGTTGAAGATGATGGGAAGTTCACCCGCGTTCTTTCAAAACAGCTTGAAAAAAACAATTATGAAGTATCACATGTTGGTAAGATTTCCGATTTTTTAGAAATTATAATAAAAGTGAAGTTTGATTTAGTGTTACTGGATCTTGGTTTACCGGACAGTTCGGGACTTGAAACTTACGAGAAAGCTTCTAAAATGGTTTCCGATATTCCGATTGTTGTACTCACCGGACTTGATGATGAGGCAGTCGCTGTAGGAGCTGTCAAGAAAGGGGCTCAAGATTATCTGGTTAAAGGTGAGGTGGATAACAGGACATTATTGCGTTCATTAGACTATGCAATCGAACGCAGTAGATTATTATCCAGATTGAAAAAATTACAAGAACTTGTTCTGCAATCTGAACGAATCAAGGTTTTGGTTGAAACTGCCGGTGCTGCTGCGCATGAAATAAATCAACCTTTAACTTCTATTTTTGGTATGCTGGAAATTTTAAAAAGAGATTTGGATAAAGATACCTCAGCACAGCAGAAATTGGATTTTATATTGGGTTCGGCAAATAAAATAAAAGATATAATAAAAAAAATGGGAAGCGTAAAGCAATATGTTACTAAACCTTATTTGAAAGGTGTCGATATCGTTAATTTTGAAGAATCGGCCGGGAAATAGTATTTAGGTCTTAGGTCTTTGGTTTTAGGTATTAGAAAAAAAACAAAACAAAAAAATCTTGTGTTAATCTTGTGAAATCTTGTGGTTAGAAAAGGGGGGTGTGGGTAACGGAATATCCTTGACTTTTTTATTATGTGTTTTATTTTAGTTTATGGATAAACTTTCTTTTGCCATTTTATGGTTTTTTATATTTGTGCGAGCCGTAATTTTATTTGGTATTATCTATTTTGTAGTGGTCGAATTCAGAAAATATAAAAAGAGACGAGAGGAGAATGGAAAACAAGATTAAGGAAGTTATTGAAATCGAAAGAGAAGCAAAAAAAATTATCGACGATGCTCAGAATAAGGCAAACAGTATAAAAACTGATGCTGAAAAGGAAGCAAGAAAAATTGTTTTGCATGCTAAGAAAGAAGCTGAACTTATAATCGACCGTTACAGGTCAAATCTTTCAAAAACGCAAGAAAAAGAGAAAAAAGAAGTCGAAGAAAAAAATGTAACATTGAAAAATGACTGGATGAAACACTATGATAATGAGAGGGAAGAATTGTTGGCAAAGTTGATATCTTTTTTGTAAAAAGATAATAATGGATTATTCGGTATATCCTAAATTAAGAGCAATATATTCTTTTCTTCCGACTTCTGAAGATATCGAAAGTCTTCTGAGAGCTGAAGGGGTTTCGGATTTCAGGAACAGGTTTGAGAAAACGCCTTTTCTTAAAAGATTTCCTCTGTTAGATAATGATTTGGAAGGTTATTTGAAAATGATCCCTTTTTCTCTTGCGAGGATAGTAAGGAAGCAAATACCCGGAGCATCAGCTTTTTTCTTTGATGCTTATATTAAAGGTTATGAGTTGAGAGATATTAAGGATATAATAAATGGGGGTGAAGGATTTTTTATTGATGAATTACGTGATAGAAGTTTTGATATGGAGAGCTTGGATGATTATATGCAAAAGGGATTATGGGAAGAATGTTGGAATTTAGCGTTTTCAAAATATAAAGAAAGAAGTAATAAAATTGACATTGAAGTTGCTTTAGACCAATGTTATTATTCTTATTTCCTCAAAGAAATTCGTAATCTACCATATGAAGAAATCAATGGAACAGAAGAGTTTCTTCTTATTTTGATAAATTTCAAAAATAGACTCTGGTTATATCGCCTTAAACAATTTTATAATTTACAGGATTTTGAGATAAAAAGATTTTTAATTCCAAAAGGTGAAGTTTATGAGAATTTCGCGATGGATGAAGGTATTTCTGAAGATGTTTTTATAAGAGAATTTGGCAGTATTTGTTATTGGGATTTCAAATTCAGGATGTACTCAATGAGGTCTATCCTGGCTTTTTTCTTTTTTTTATCACTCAAGATAAACAAAATACTCTCTATTTATAGAGGTAAATTATTATCCCTTGATAGAGAGCGATTTAAAGAAATATGGGGTGAGCTTTATGTGGGTTCCTGAACCCATGACCCGGTTTTTACTTGCAACTACGGACAAAGACTTACCTGTAGTTTTTGAGTTTATAAGTAAAGAATGTAAATTTCATATTGTCGAATTCTCTCATCGTTATTTACAAGAACCCGGGTACAAAGAGATTTATATTAGATTAGAAGATTATCAGAGAAAGCTGAAGGATATTATCGAATATTTTGATATCAAGAGCGCGGAAGAAATTCCCTTTAATGTCGTGGAGTTAAGTGAAGTTGCTGATAAAGCCGGTGCTTTCTTGGGCGAATTTCAGAAAAAATTAGGTGAAAAACAAGATAGACTTGAAGCATTGAAGAAAGAAGAATTTGAATTAAATCTTGCCTCGGAGCTTTTGACTTTGCTTCCCGAATCGGATATTAACATCGAAGAACTGCATAATAGTAAATTTCTCAGGATGTTAGGGGGAACAATACCTTCTTCCGAGCAAGAAAATTTTTTAGAGATTGTAAAGGATAGAGACGTTCTTGTTTTTAGAAGAAAGTCTCAAAATGGTTTTGTGCCGGTTATAATCTTTGCATCCTTTCTTGAACGGGAATCCCTTGGAAAGGTTCTGGAAGCTGTTAGTTTCAGACAACTGGAGCTTTTTAGCCGTCTGGAAGGTCCTCTTTTAAGTTTGAAGGATAAGATTGAAAGTAAATTTTGGGAAATAAAAGAAGAAAGGACATCCCTTCAGAGTTCTATAAAAAAGATGGGTCGTAATGTTGAAGGTGAGATTTTGAAACTGAAAAAAGATATACAGGTTTCTATGTTAGAGTTAGATTGGGTGGCAAAGACGGCAAGATCAGAGAAGGTGTTTTTCATCAGTACATATCTGCCGAGTCGGTTAGTATCCGGGGTTAAGAAAAAAGGAGAAAATTTAGATCTCTATATTCTCAGCGAAGAGAATGTCAAGAGAAATAGTGAGGATGCTGATAAAACGCCCACCAAGCTTAACAATCCGTTAATTTTTCGTCCCTTTGAACGGCTCGTTAAATCTTACGGGATACCTTCTTACAGGGGAATAGATCCGACTGTACCTACTGCATTATCTTTTATGTTCCTTTTTGGTATTATGTTTGGGGATTTAGGGCATGGTTTGGTTTTGATTCTGGCAGGTGTCGGACTATATTGTGTAAGGTTGCTAAGAAAGTTTGCTGTCTTTCCTTTAGCGTTGGGAATTTCTTCTGCCATTTTCGGGACATTTTTCGGAGAATTTTTTGGAACACATCCTTTTGAACCTTTATGGTTTTCACCCTTTAGTGACCCTGGAAAAGCTATGCTTTTTGCCGTTTACCTTGGTATCATAGTTGTAACTTTTGGTTTTGTTTTGAGATTGATAGAATATATTATGGAAGGCGATTATAATAAATTGTTTTTTTCGGGTCATGGTTTACCCGGTTTTATTTTTTACGTTTCTTCCATTGCTCTTGCTTTTTCTGTAATGAATGGAAATTCCGGTAAGATTATTATGGCGGAGAGTATAGTCCTGGTTATCAGTGCTTTAATTGTTGCTATTGGTCTTCCTTTGAAAGAAGCAGTTAATAAAGGTTTTGATTCGAATAAATTACTCCTCTCTCTCGGAGATTTTATTCATCTTCCGCTTGCTATGATTTCCAACACTCTTTCTTTTATACGAGTTGCAGCCTTTAACATAGGACATGTTATTTTGACGATGTCAATAATAGAGATTGCGGCTGTATTTGGAAAGATGATTGGAGTGGGAAGTTACACCACATTGATTTTTGGAAATATTATTATTATTGTTCTTGAGGGAATGATTGTTTTTGTTCAGGGACTTCGACTTGAATACTATGAACTTTATTCCCGTTTTTTTGAAAAGGGAAAAGAAATTTACGAACCTGTAAAAATAAAATAGGAGGTATTTGTGGAAAGATTTAATTGTATGATGGAGGGATTAAGGAAGTTTAATGTTGCTGTTACATTTACTGCTTTGTTTTTTGTTGTAATAGGTGCATTGTTAATGTTAACCCCTATTAATCTTTTTGGACAGGAAAGTGTAACTACACAATCATCCGTCAGCAGTGAAGGGTGGGCTTTTCTTGCAGCCAGTCTTTCTATTTCGGTTTCCGTGCTGGGAGCAGGAATTGCTCTTTCTAAGATAGGTGCGGCTGCCATGGCGGCACTTGCTGAAAAACCGGAAATTATGGGTTCTGCGATTGTTTTCGCCGGGCTTGCTGAGGGGCTTTCTATCTGGGGGCTCATTGTTGCCGTACTAATACTTATGAAGGTATGAAGATAAAAGTTATAGGTGATGAATTTGCCTCTACCGGGTTTGCTCTTTCCGGGGTTAAAACCGCGACCGTTGAAAGTATGGAATCGGCATCGATTGAATTTGATAAAGCCCTTGAAGACGAAGATGTGGGTGTTATACTTATAACAGAAAAAGAAGCTGATTTAATAAGAGATAAAATAAATAAACAGAAAGTTGAAGGTTATATGCCTCTTGTTGTAGAGATTCCTGCAAGTAGTGGTTGGAAGGAAAGAGGTAAGGCGCTCGAGCTGATCAAGAGGGTTTTATCGATTAATTTATGAAGAATAATATTAATGAGTTGAGGGAAAAAATAATAAATAGTGCTGAAGAAGAGGCAGAGGTTTTGCTTTCGAGAGCACAAAAAGCTAAAGAACGTGTATTGAAGCAGGCAAAAGAAGAAGAAGAAAAAATAAAAAAAGGGGCGGAAGAAAGAGGAAAACTCTTATTTGAGAAAGAGAAATCCAGGATTATTTCCAAAAAGAAAATGAATGATAAAAAAGATTTTTTCGCATTGAGGAAACAGCTTTTTGAGCTTCTGTATACTGATTTGGAGAAAAAGTTGATTTCAATGCTAAAAAAAAGTAAGTTGGATAACTGGATAAAATCTTGTTGTGAAGAAGTTCTTAAGATAGAAAAAGAAGCTTCTTTTGTGTCTGGAGAAGAATATATCGGGTATTTCAGGAAAATTTGTAAAGGCATAGAGGGGTTAAATTTCGAAAGTGAACCCATGGAGGCTGGTTTTTTAATAAGAGGAAAAGATGATGAATATGATTTTCGGTTTTCTCTGATTGCCGGAAACATAATAAAACAGAATATGAAAATAATTGCCGATAAATTGGGAGTCAGTAATGGGTGAAGCGATACTTAAAAGGATTGAAGGTCCGATAATTGTATCCAAGGAAACCCGGGACCTTGAAATGAACGAAGAAGTACGAATTGGAGAAGAGGGATTGGTGGGTGAAGTAATAAGAATCACCGGTGATGAAGCTATGATTCAGGTCTATGAAGATACTACAGGTCTTAAGCCGGGGATTAAGATATTCGGTATGAATAAGCCTCTTTCGGTTGAATTGGGTCCGGGGTTAATTTCAAATACCTTCGATGGAATTCAACGGCCCCTTACTGTAATAAAAGAAAAACAGGGTATTTTTATAAAAAGAGGATTTCAGGTTCCTTCCCTTTCGCGTGATAAAAAATGGGAAGTTGATATAAAAGTAAAAAAGGGGGATGCCGTTTCCTCAAATTCTATAATTGGAGAAGTGGAAGAGACTTCTCTTGTAAAACACAGAATTTTAGTTCCTCCGGGAATTACGGGAAAAGTAATTGAATTAGGAAAAGCTTCCAGTTATAAAATTGAAGATACTATTTGCGTAGTAGAGGGAAAAGAAGGGAAAAAGATTGGAATCAAATTGTTTCATTCCTGGCCGGTGAGGAAGAAAAGACCTTTTTTGGAGAGACTTTCTCCCCAAGAGATAATGTTTACCGGACAGAGAGTTATAGATACTGTCTTTCCGATTGCAAAAGGAGGAGTCGCAGCGATTCCGGGAGGATTTGGGACAGGTAAAACAGTAACTCAGCATTCTCTCGCCAAATGGGCAGATGCTGATATAATTATATACATTGGTTGCGGGGAAAGAGGTAATGAAATGGCTCAGGTCTTAGAAGAGTTTCCTAAGTTAAAAGACCCTAGATCGGGTAAAACCATTATGGAAAGGACAATCCTGATTGCCAATACTTCCAATATGCCGGTTACTGCGAGGGAGTCAAGTATATATACAGGAATAACAATAGCCGAGTATTTTCGAGATATGGGATATGATGTTGCTTTGATGGCTGATTCCACTTCAAGATGGGCAGAGGCTATGAGAGAGATATCCGGTAGAATGGAAGAAATGCCTGCGGAAAAAGGTTTTCCTGCTTACTTATCTTCCAGGCTTGCTGAATTTTACGAGAGAGGTGGTCGGGTTAAAGTCGAAAAGGATAGAGTGGGTTCGGTTAGTATAGTTGGAGCTGTTTCTCCTCCGGGTGGAGATTTCACCGAGCCGGTTACCAGTCATACGAAACGTTTCATAGGTACTTTTTGGGCTCTGGATAGGGAGCTTGCTAATTCGCGACATTATCCGGCTATTTCCTGGACTGAATCTTATTCAGGTTATTTGGATAGAGTTAGTGTATGGTGGGAGAGTAAAGGTTTATCAATTATGGGATTGCGTAAAAAATTGATGGAGGTTCTCTTAGAGGATTCGCATCTAAGAGAGATTGTTCGATTGGTTGGAGAAGGAGCCCTCCCTGAAATGGAGAGACTTACTTTAAGGAAAGCTGAGCTTATAAAGGAAGGTTTTTTACAACAAAATGCTCTTTCGCAAGTGGATGCATATTGTTTTCCCGAAAAACAATATCGAATGCTTAAAATGATTTTTGAATTTGGAGAAGGTGCTGAAGGTCTTTTAGGTATGGGTGTTCCATTATTCAAAATCGAAGAGTTACCGGTTTTCTCCGAGATTAAAAGGATGGGAGAAGAAATCGGGAATGAAGACCTTGATAAATTCGATGAGTTATCTTCAAAAATAGAAAAAGAATTTGATGGTCTGAGGAAAGAATATGGATAAGTTATATGAAAAGAAACATATAGGCGCGAGTGTTATAAGTGGTCCTCTTATTATTGTTGAAGGAGTCGAGGGTGTTGGTTTTGGAGAAAAGGTAGAGGTGGAACAGGGAGATATAAGAAGAGTAGGCAGAGTAATTGAGGTTGATGAAGACAGGGCTGTAATTCAGGTTTTTTCCGGTACGAGCGGCATAAATAGAGAGAAAGTCAGGACCAGATTTGTGGGATCCCCTATTACTATTCCCGTGTCTGAGGAAATGCTTGGTAGAGTTTTTAATGGGATTGGTAGACCTATGGATGGGGGAGGGGAAATTCTGGGAGTAGAAGAGAAGGATGTTAATGGTTTTCCTTTGAATCCCGATGCAAGGGAGTATCCCAGGGATAATATTATTACGGGAATATCCGCAATAGACGCCCTTGCGACTCTGATACGTGGGCAAAAGTTGCCGATATTTTCAGGCGCCGGATTGCCGCATAATGAAATGGCAGCACAGATTGTAAATCAAGCGAGGATCTCTACCGAGGAAGAATTTGTGATTGTCTTTGCGGCGATAGGAATCAAGGCTGACGAAGCAGATTTCTTTCTGAAGCGATTTGAGGAAGGCGGTGAGTTAAAACGTTTGGTTACTTTTCTTAATTTTGCCGATAGTCCTTCAGTTGAGAGAATTATTACTCCTCGCTGTGCTCTTACGGTAGCTGAATTTCTCGCTTTCGAGAAAGAGAAGCATGTTCTTGTGATACTTAGCGACCTTACAAACTATTGTGAAGCACTAAGAGAAGTTTCTTCAGTTAGAGGGGAAGTTCCATCGAGGAAAGGTTATCCGGGATACCTTTACAGTGATCTGGCTTCTCTCTATGAGAGAACAGGTAGAGTTAAAGGCAGGAAGGGTTCCATCACACAGATCCCGATATTGACAATGCCAAATGACGACATAACTCATCCGATTCCCGATCTTACCGGTTATATAACAGAAGGGCAGATTGTTCTTTCAAGAGAAATGCATCAGAAGGGTATCTACCCCCCGTTTGATCCTCTTTCTTCTCTTTCCCGTTTAATGAAGGATGGTATTGGTGAGGGAAAAACCAGAAAAGACCATCCTAATGTTTATGGACAATTATATGTTTCTTATTCCAGGGTTCAGAGAATCCGTTCTCTGGCTTCAATAATCGGAGAAGAAGAATTGTCCGAAGTGGATAGAAGATATCTTAATTTTGGAGATAAATTTGAAAAAATTTTCTTACAACAGGATTCAAGAGAGGCGCGAACTATAGAAGAGACACTAAATATAGGTTGGAAGTTGCTTGAGATACTTCCGAAAAGCGAGTTGACAAGAGTTAAGGAAAGTGAAATAGATGAATTTATGGGAGTTTGAATGCAGATAGCTCCGACTCAAAGCAATCTGTTAAAACTAAAAAAGAGATTGGAGATTGCAAAAGAAGGATTTAATCTTCTTGATGAAAAGAGAGAAGTAATGATTATGGAGCTTATGAGAAATATACGCGGGTTCAGGGAGATGGAAGAAGAGATTACTCGAAAACTAAAAGAAGCTTACAGTTCTCTTGAGAAAGCATGGGTTTCTATAGGCAGACAAAATATAGGAAATTATATTAGAGGTGGAGAGGAACCCGAAATTGATGTTCGTATGCGATCGGTTATGGGAATTCCTGTGCCTGAACTTCTAGTAAATGTTCCTGAAAATAAAATCCAAGCCAGTCTCGATTCTACTGATGAATATTTTGATGAGGCTTTTATTAAGTTCAGAGGATTGATCGATCTTATTGCCAGATGGGCTGCAAAAGAAGTTCTTATATGGAGACTTGGATCAGAGATAAGTAAAACTCAAAAGAGAGTGAATGCTTTAGAAAAGATTTTTATACCGGAATATGAAAAAAATATTGGTAAAATCGAAGAGAGTCTTGAGGAAGAAGAAAGAGAAGAATTTTTCAGAGTAAAGAGATTTAAGAGAGGAGAGTAATTGTATGGAAAGAATTCTTTTATATATAATTTCCGGAGAAACAAGAGCTTCATGGAATAGGGCTATAGAATTGAGTAAAAGTCTTTCTGCGACACTTTATGCTTTATTCATTGTGGACAAAGATTTGGTGAAAACAGTGGCAGATATGAGAAAATTAGATGAAATAGATACTGCTATAAAGGTGGAGGAGGAAGGCTGGAAATATCTATATTATCTTGAAGATATGGCTGTTAACGAAGGAGTAAGAACCGCTCTTTTTGTTGAGGAAGGAGATTCCATAGATATTCTCAGAAAATTTGTAAAAGATAAAGAGATCGAACTTCTTATAGTTGGGCATCGCAGTGGACAGGGCAGAGAGGGAAGAAGAGAGGAAAGAATAATTCAGCAATTAATTGAGTATGTTCAATGCCCGATTCTTATAGATAAAGAGGGAGGAAAATGATGATTGAAAAGTTCCTTGATGAAGATTTAATAATTGTCATAGATAATGTTGAAAACAAGTTCGCTATTATTGAAAAAATGTTGGATCAGGCTCTTCGGAAAGGAGTTATAATGACGAGAGAGCCTATTTTACATAAGATAAGAGAAAGAGAGGAACTGGAAAGTACGGGAGTAGTTGAAGGAATAGCTATTCCACACGCAAGAACCGAAGCGGTTAAGGATCTTTTGATGATTATAGGAGTTATTAAAGAAGGTCTGGATTTTAATTCTCTTGACGGTAAGCCGGTTCATATCGTTTTTCTGATTGTGGCTCCCGAAGAAGCGAAGAGTAAATACATACAGGTTCTTGCACGAATATCGAGAATGTGCAGACAGGAAGATTTTAGAAAGACTTTGCTGGGTGCGGGTTCCCCTTCCGAAGTAATTTCAATATTGGAAAAATTTGACACTTGAGAAGGTTTCTTAGGTGAAATATTACGCAGATTTTCATATACACTCTAAATATTCAATGGCGACCAGTAAGCATATGGAGCTACCATTTATTGCGAGAGAAGCTAAGGCTAAGGGAGTTAATCTTGTAGGTACCGGTGATTTTACAAACCCCGGATGGCTTTATATTTTAGAAAAAGAGTTGAAAGAGACTAATAGAAAAGGCATCTATGAGTTTGAGGGAGTCGATTTTATTTTATCGGCTGAAGTATGCAATATATACAACGAGAAAGGACAAACAAAGAAAGTCCACTCTCTGATTATTTTGCCTGATTTTGAAATGGTAAAAAGATTTAATAAGAGCATCAGAAGATTTGGCAAATTAGAATCGGATGGAAGACCAATACTCTCTTTTAGCTTACGCGATCTTGCTGAAACCCTTTTCTCCATATATGAGGATGCACTTTTGATTCCGGCCCATCTCTGGACTCCCTGGTTTGGGCTTTTCGGTTCCCGATCGGGGTTCGATTCCATTAATGATGCGTTCGGAGATTACAGCGAAAAGATTTATGCTATAGAAACGGGGCTCTCCTCGGATCCTCCTATGAATTGGCTTTTATCTTCTCTTGATAAAATAACACTGATTTCGAATTCTGATGCGCATTCACCTCCCAATATAGGAAGAGAAGCTAATTGTTTTAAACAGGCAATTGATTATTTTATACTCTTGAAAATTTTAAAGAATCAGGATACCGAGATTTTTGATTATACGGTGGAATTTTTTCCCCAGGAGGGTAAATATCATTACGACGGACATAGAAAATGTAACGTGACTTTTCATCCCACCGATTCAAAAAAACATAATAATATTTGCCCGGAGTGCGGCAGACCTTTAACTCTGGGAGTGCTTCACCGTATTTATGATCTTGCAGACAGGGAAGAGCCAAAAAGTGAAGGGAGAGTTGGTTATAAGAGACTTATTCCTCTTAGAGAGATAATTGCGTACTCTCTGGGAGTCGGAAGCAAAACACGGGCGGTAGAAGATACCTATAGGAAACTGACTACTTATTTCGGTAACGAATTCAGAATATTACTTGATTTGCCCGAAAAAGATTTACTTGCTTCTACGGAGGAGAGAATAGGGCAGTCGGTTATTAGAGTTAGAGAGGAGAACGTAGAGATACGCCCGGGTTATGATGGTGTTTACGGGCGGATTTTAATTCCTGAAAAAAACCCCGCTAAAGTAGTAACACAACAATCCCTTTTCTGATGAAAAGAATATATTCTCCCTGGCGGTATAAATACGTAAGTAATCCGGATTCTGAGGATTGTATTTTCTGTGGGGCCGCCGCATCCGGTGATGATAGAAAGTCAGGAGTTCTTTTCCGAGGGGAATTTTCTTTTGTAATAATGAATATATACCCTTATAACAACGGCCATATAATGGTTGCTCCTTATAAACATACAGGGGATTTTAAGGAATTGAGTGAAAATGAGATGCTTGAAATGTCTAAGTTACTTCAAAAGTGGCAGAAGGTTATAAAAAGAGCAATGAATCCGGATGGTTTTAATATCGGAATGAATCTTGGCAGGATTGCGGGTGCGGGTTTTGAAGACCATCTTCATTATCATCTTGTTCCGAGGTGGAGTGGTGATACAAACTTTATGCCCGTAATTGGTGAGACAAAGGTTATTCCAATGTCTATTGAAAAAGGATATGACCTTTTGTTAAAAGTTTATAAGGAAATAAATAAAAAAAGTTGAATGGGTCTAAAGTAAGTACAGTACATTTTTTCTTAAAGCCCGAGATTTATGTTTTTTATCTGTTGTGGCTATTTTCTTCTTATAATAAATAATACCTTTTTGCTATTGGAATGAAACGACTGCCGATAGCTTGAGGGAACGGAACCAGTTAGAAGAAAAAACTTCGGTGTCGGCGAGATCAAACATTCCGAGAAAGTCAATACTCAAATTTTCTGAGGGTTTCCAACCTAATCCGTAAGCAAAAGCATTTTTTTGGACCTCTGTGTAGTGTTCGGATTCTGTTGATGAAAATTCGATATCCTGATAGGTAACGGTTGTATCGCTTTCTCCGTAAATAATGGTTGTGGTTTCTCTTATAACTTCATTGATGTCCTTTATTTCCTTGTCATTGATGTTGTTTTTATAAGCTCTGGCTCCAAACCTAATAAACCAGTCTTTATTCTTACCAATATTTATTTCCAAACCTACAGGGGCTGTTATTAAATCGGATCTACTTTCGATAGTTCTTGTATATATATAACCACTTGTATTTATTATCTGGTAATCGTCCATATCATCTATTTCGGAATCACCATCATCGTATATAGTTGTAGATGAGTTTGTGTAATCAAGGTCATACTCGCGTGTAAGTTTGTCGCTCTGGTATTCAAGCCCAACCCCAAAAATCACATTATCCGAAAGTTGCCATTCCATCTTACCCCCTATGCCCGTCCTATATCCGGATATAGATGTTCTGTATACACGATCATTATCTTGAATCCATTCACTGTATTTCGATACATTCCCGGCAATTGTGGTTGTATCGATAATTAACCGTTCGTAAGAATCATCCCCGTAATATCCGTACCCATCGTATATTCCGATGTCTCCGTAAGCTTCCCATAAAATTTCTGAATCAGTATTCCTGAGTCGAAAGCAAAGCCCTTTATTATTAGGGGTGTACTCTTCATAATCTCGATTTCCTAGATGTATTCTCCTTCTATCTGTTATCGCTGAATCTTCCGGAGCAAGGTTCTCATCGTAGCTGTACCTTTCCGACCACGTGTTGTATACATTATAATTTTTAAGATATATACTGCTTCGCAGTTTCAAATCCTTAAAGGGCATTTCATAAGAGACGGTGAAATTGTGGGTGTTTTCATCATGGTTTTTAGCTATCATACTGTCTTCTCTGCTTTGTTCCTGAAGTACTCCTGTATTGAAATCATTTATTCGGGAACTTTTTGAATCGTAATAGTCATATATAATTTTTTCCGTCATCCTTCGATACGTTAGAGCCGTGGTTCCTTTTCCTATTTTTTTTGCAATATTTATCAGGATATCACTTTCGAGATTACTGTTCTCAGCAGACGCCTCAGCATATCGGGAATCTGTAAAGTCCAGAGAATCGTCCGCGTTAGCATCCCATTGTCGAATCCAGGTTCCGGATACAAATCCACTTTCTCTAAAATCGGTAAAACCGTCGCCATCAAGGTCAAGTTCCAGAATTTGAGAATACAATGCTTTACGAGTGCCCCATAACAAAGCGCCTTTCAGTCCGAAAAGTTCGGGAGTGACGCATCCGATAACGAATGAGTTATCTCTTACATCTCCCATTAGTTTCTCTGTACCTGTCGAGAGATTACTCAGGTTTGTGAATATTCTGCCTCCCTCGACTTCGTATATATCCGTTCCGTCAATGGCAAGATCAAGAGCATCATCGATAATATAAGTTGACTGGTGACGAAAGGACTCTAGATTAAGCGCGTGTAATGAAACAAAAATAAAAAATAAGAAAATCATACATAAAATTTTATACCTTTTCATAAATCTCTCCTTTTTATATGTAAGACCGAGTAAGTTTCAATATTGTTCCAATATTTCTTGATTAAAATTTTATCATTAATAATGGACATTTTTTTTGAATTGTTTTTAAGAATTTTAGATCTGAATAAAATCTAACTTAATTTTATATAATAAAAATTAAATTGCTATTAAAAAATTATAAAAATAAAGGCAGGTGCTTGACAATCGTAAGTTTTTAGTTATCTTTTAAAAAAAAAGGAGGCTAGGATGCGTTATTTAAAACTATTTTTACCAGTACTGTTGATTGTTGTTTTGTTCTTTGGTTGTGCTAGTCAGCCGATGGTGGAAGAAGAAGTAGCCGAAGAACCTGAAGTTGTTGAAGACACAACTACGGTGGTTGAACCTGAAAAGCCGGAGCTTGTTTTGGACAGAATTTTCTTTGATTTTGACAAGTCCGATATCCGATCTGATGCTGCAGAAGTTCTAGAGTCGAATGGTGATATGCTTGAACTGTATCCGGAAGTAAGTGTGGTTATTGAAGGTCATTGTTGTGAAATCGGCACTTCGGAATATAATATGGCACTCGGCGAAAGAAGGGCAAAATCCGCCCTTGATTATCTTTCAGGACTCGGTCTTTCACCTGATCGTCTCTCAACCGTGAGTTATGGGGAAGAGCAACCACTTGACCCGAAGGTTCTGGAAGAGAATCGTCGATGTGAGTTTGTAGTAAAATAAAGAAACTCCATACATTAAAAAACACATAATGCCTAAGCAACTAAAATTGCTTTTCGTCGGTATATTTTTGTTTCTAATGCTTGGGGGTTGTTTCAACCGTCAGCGGTATAATAACTTCAACTGGCAACTTGATAGTCTAAGATACTACACCACAAAGCAGTCGAAGGAGATGACTCAACTACGTGTAGATTTATATACCAAAACAGACGAAATGGCTGAGAAGATAGAGATGCTCAATACCAGGTTAAATGAATCCGAATCACAGTTGACGCGGATGAATGAAAAGTTGGTAAAAGGAAACAAAACGGTTGCTGATTCCTTCGAGGCCTCTTCGGTTAGTCCTGAAGCAAGGATGATATATGAGTCAGCCTATCTGAATTATGTTAAGGGCAATTATAACGAATCAATCGATGGTTTCAGATCTTATATGAAAATTGCTCCCGAATCTCCTCTTTCTGATAATGCCCTGTACTGGATTGGTGAGTGCTGCTATGCAATGGGTAAAAGACAGGATGCGGTTAATATATTCAATAAATTGATAAACGGATATCCCGAGAGCAATAAAAAACCCGTCGCACTATATAAAACCGGTATCATATATGAGGAGGCGAAGGAATTAAAGACTGCAAAAATGTATTTTGAGAAAGTGATAAAAGAATTTCCTAATTCACCCGAGGCCGTACTGGCAAAGAACCGTTTGAATCAATGAACCTCTTCAGGGTCTTTATTGAATCGGGGCTTATTGCCCAGATTATAATGATTGTCCTGGTACTGTTTTCAGTCTGGTCCTGGGCAATATTCTTCAAAAAATTGCAGGATTTGGCACGCATCAAAAAACAAAGTCAGGCATTTTTAAAGAGTTTTAAGTTTCGCAAGAACATTGAAGAAATGTATAATCTCGGATATTTATTGAGTGATAATCCCTACGGTAGGGTCTTAAAGAATGGGCTTGAGGAGTTCAAATCCCTTAGATCGAGCACAAGTCTTAAGACACTGGAACTGGCTGATAATATAAAACTGGCGATGGACCGTACGAAGACAACCGAGATAGAAACCTTAGAAAAGAGCTTGCCGATTTTAGGCACGATTGTGGCTGCAAGTCCATTCTTAGGGCTTTTAGGCACGGTTTGGGGTATTATGGAGGCGTTTTTGGAGATCAGGGCACGGGGCTCAGCACATATCACGGTTGTTGCCCCGGGTATTTCAGATGCCCTAATTACTACCATGTATGGTCTTTTGGTCGCGATCCCGGCGTTAATATTTAATAACTTTTTACGTACTCGTGTAATTGAGATGGATTCTCAACTTGATAAATTTATCAGTGAGGTATTTGCCAATCTAAAAAGGGGATTGGTTGAGACGGAACAATAAAGATTGGGGTTTGATTCAGGATTTAAATATCACAAACCTTGTAGATGTTGCGTTGACAATCTTGGTAGTCTTTATTATTACCGCACCGATGATGACACCGGGAATTGATGTCAATTTACCCAGAACCGATGCTTCATTACCACATGATGAGGAAGGAATTACAGTAACAATCAAGGGAAATAAAGCGTTGTTCGTTGAAGGTGACCAGGTTGCCATAGGACAATTTGAATTGAGATTGAAGGAAATTTTGACGAAAAAACCACCAGGTGTAACCGTTTATCTTCGAGCCGACAAAAGCATTGATTATGGCTTTGTAATTGAGGTTGTAGGTAAAATGAGAAAGGCAGGTGTAAAAGAATTGGGGTTGGTTGCTGAATTCTCCCATGAAAAATGAATCGCTTTTATCTCTTCTCTTTATTGTTTCACACCACATTATTCTCTGCGCTGGGAATTGCTACAAAGAGTAGTTTCAAATCAATACCTAAACTTGAAGTTTACAAAGTAAGTCTTGCACCGCTTCCTCAGCCAAAGATTTTAGGCGCTCCCGAGGTGCAGATTAAACCCGAACCCAAAAAGATTGAGGAAAAATCAGTGCCAAAGGAAAAGAAGATGTTATCAAAAAAGAGCGGTCAAAAAAACAAGAAAAAAGCTTCTCCAAAAAAGGGATTGCCTGATGGTCTTCCCGATATCAGACCCCAGATTTATACCGGCAGTGGTCGTGGATTCACCTATTCTTATTACTTGAATATTCTTTTGAATAAGATTGGTCGGAACTGGAACAATCCGTATAGAGACAAGGATGTGATTTTGAAGAGTATCGTTTATTTTGAGGTGGATAAGGATGGGTTAATTTCAAATATCCGTATTGAAGATGATTCCGGTGATGAGGTCTATAACGAATCAACGATTCGGGCTGTCGCCCTCGCTAAGAAACTACCGCCTCTGCCTCAGGAACTTTCTGATGACTATTTAAAGGTCCATTTAGAATTTTTAACCGCCCGATGAGAAAATATTTTTTAACTGATAAATTTGTTAATTTAAAAGTACTGTTTCTTCTTACTTTGACGTTCGAAATGGTTTTCGGTCAGGAGGTTTTTCTCCGGCTTACTGATTATGCGGGAGGAAAAACCAATTTATTGATTGAGCCATTCGATGCCCAGGGCACGCCCGAATTCATAAAAAAAGTAAAGAACATCGAGGCTATCGTAAGAGATGACCTGGAGTATTCATTATATTTCGAAATCTATTCTGATACTGTATTCTTTGCCGGCAATCCTAAAAAAAGCGGTGTGGTGCTTGAGGCTTTAGCGAACGAGCCAAACCTGATGATTATCCTCAAGGACTTTGAGTCTAAAGAAAAAATTGGCGAATTGAATTTGCGACTTTCCGGTGAGCTACGGAGTGTTGCCCATCAAATCTCGGACAATATTATTGAGATGCTTACCGGCGAGAAAGGCATTGCCTCGACAAAAATCGTCTTTTCCAGCAAAAATGGTAACGCAAAGGAACTGGCATTGGTCGACTACGATGGTTATAACTTTACCCCGCTTACAAATAATAACAATTTAAATCTCTTTCCCTGTTGGGAACCTGATGGTAAAAGAATATTGTATTCCGTATACAGTACTGACCGTTTGGTTCTCAACCTCTTTGATCTTGCGAAAAGAAGTTCCAGAGCAATTTCTTCTTACAGGGGATTGAATTACGCGCCGGACTGGTCGCCGGACGGGACAAAAATTGCCATGACCCTGTCCAAAGATGGCAATACCGAGATTTATATTTTGGATATGAAAATGAGAAAATTGAACCGCCTTACCAATAACCGCGCAGTTGACTGTTCCCCGATTTTTTCGCCAAATAGTCGGGAAATTGCCTTTGTCTCCGACCGCTCTGGTATGCCTCAAATTTACATTATGGATATTTATGGCGGTAACGTCCGGAGGCTCACTTTTCACGGGGATTATAATACCTCGCCAGCCTGGTCACCAAGGGGCGATTTGATTGCTTATGTTTCACGCCAATCCGACTACTCCCAGCAAATCTGCGTGACCGACCCCAGTGATTTTTTGCCCATCCAACTAACCTTTGATGGCAATAATGAAGAGCCATCCTGGTCACCGGATGGCTTACATATCGTATTTATCTCGAATCGGACTTATCGGTATGAGCTATGGACAATGAACTGGGATGGTACAAGACAGCGCAGGCTCACTCGGAATCTTATAACCTATGCCCCTGACTGGTCACCATACTTAAAGTAAAATAAAACTATTTTAACCACGAAACACAAGAAAAAAAACAAAAACATTTACCACAGAGGACACAGAGAAAAAACAAAAACATAGAGAGCACAGAGAAAAAATATATTGTTGTTTTTTAAAACCCGACCCACACCCCAATCTTTTTAAATGTAAAATTTGCAGTTATTGTATTTTTTAATATTTTATTGTATATAAAAAACCCCTACTCGGACTGGAGTAGGGGTTTTTTATCTTACGAGTGAATTAAAAATCGCTCGTTTTTAATATATATTAATTGTGGCTGAAAGTCTCAAAGATGCAAGCCAATCAGTTGACAGTAACTCTACACCGTCAACATCAAACATACCGATAAGGTCAAGAGATAAATTAGGTGAAGGTTTCCAACCAAGTCCATATGCGAAATCCACGCCTTGGTAATCATAAGAACTGCTATAGTCATTATCGTTTTGAGCTATAGAGCCGACAAAAGTTGTATCGGCAATACCGTCACCATAGGCTACTATAGTTTGGCCTCTGATTACCGAGTCGACTTCTTCAGTATAGGTATATGTTTCTCTACCAGTTGTTGAGATCGCTCCAAACCTAATGAACCAATCCTTGTTTTTACCGACACATACCTCGAGTCCTGTCGGTATAACGATACTGCTCATAGAAATGTCATCGATGCCGGTATAAAGAGTTCCTGAAGTTGTGATTGCAACATAGTCATCCACATCGTTAACTATTGCATCGCCGTCGTCCCAATCCGCAATCGTCGTGGACGATTCATCATAATTAAATTCTAGGGTGACTGATAAATTGGTATACATTAAACCTAATCCGAATCGTACATTTTCGCTTAATTGCCATTCTATTCTGCCTCCGATGTCCATATTCATACCGGATACGGATATCGGAGCCGTAGTGTTAGATAATGAGGAATCGTCTAATGTAGCTACGTTTCCCAAAAGCATGAACTGATCTATATTATGAATGAGATTGCTATACTCATAATCTCCGCTTCCGAAAATCATACCAAAATTACCTGAAACTTCCCATAACAAACCATCATTCAAATCACTCAGTCGCAGTCCGATGCCAGCAACGCTAACGCCGATATCGTCTAGACCAATGCCTAAAGTTGAGTTGAGTGTAGTATTTATAATGTTAGAATCAGAGGGATCATCGTCATAGAAATAGTAATTTAGTTCGTTTTCGATCATTTTCAAACCGCCCGAAAGCAAATAAACGTCCCCTCTTAACTTCCAGTCTCTGAAAGGCTTTGAATAAGAAAGAGTGTAGATATTAGTTGGAGTTGAATACTCGTAATCTCCATTTTCAAAATCATTATAAAGATAGTAAGCGCTATCTTCGGGTGTAGTGGCATATCTATAGTAAGTAGAATCAAGGTAATTTTCTAAGTCTTTACTTTCCGTTCGTTTATATGTAAAAGCTATTTCGGTTTCTTCGCCCATCCTCTTACCGATATTAAGCAGGATACAGTTGTCAAGTGATGAACCTCCTTCAGATGAGGTGTTATGAAGATAAGTCATAAGATCAAATGTATCATTTAAATTGCTGTCCCATTGATCAATTGTTTCGGATGAGGATTCATAGGATTCTAGAGAGTTCCTATCACCATAAATTAGAGCTGCTTTCCAACCTTGATATACAGGACTTATGCCGCCAATCACCAGTGTATTATCAGAATAAGAATTATCCCCCTGGCGTTCTTCGCCGTCTGCGAGATTACTTAGATTAGTAAATATGCGGGCGCCTTTCACGGCAAAAATATCGGTTCCGTCTATACCGTTATCGAGATCGTCTTCAATAGAATAGGTGGCTTGATGCCTGAAGGATTCAAGGTTCAGCGATTGATCGAACAAGATAGGCTGGGCATAGACGCCCCCTACAAGAAGCAAGGCAAGCATCAACAATACTAATTTTTTCATAAGACCTCCTTATGAGTTTAACTTTTATTTTTCCATAAATTTGCCTTTAATTCATGCTTTTGCCGTAAACATTCATGTCGTTGAAATGAAAAATAAGTTGTTTTGTGATTTTGTCAATACCTTTTAGTTTTTTGTGATTGTTCGAATCCTTCAAAAGACTTGCAATGAATGATATTAAGAAAAAAAACCGAACCCCAGATAGTAACCACAAGATTTCACAGATTAACACAAGATCACCCAACATCCCCAAATATTTTTTTTAATCTGTGTTTATCCGTGTTAATCCGTGGCTATTACTTTTTTTGAACTTTGATTTATCATTTTCCGTTTTGATTTTTACATTTTAACGGCTTTGCCGTGTTATGTTATTCGTGTGACTCGTTGTTTTTTTAATTTTTTCACAGAAAAAATAAATATATTATAAATATTAAAATAAAATTAAAATCTGGGGTTGACAAATGGTTTTTGATATATAACATATATCGTATTTAGTGATTCAAATCACAAAAGCGGTATAAAAGAAAAAAATGAATGTTTGTTTTTTAAACAAATCAAAAATTAAAAATTTAATGGAGATCCTTCTTGAGTATGGCAGGGTTTTTGCCTCGATGGAAGCAGAGATCGCGTCGAACAGGAATTCTGGGTCCAGGATATTTATTAGAGAGTTGCAAAAAGACCAGATAGGAGATTATCGTGTTCCCGGATTCAGGGCTTTTGACACTTTTAAATCATTTGTCCTGCCGATTAGATCTTGTGTTGCGGATTATCCGAGTGAAAACTGGACTGATATTAAAGGAACAGAGGAAAGAAAGGTTCTTTTCGGGCTTAAAGCTTGTGACCTTGTTTCTTTTTCTATTCTTGATAAAGTCTTTCTTGAAGACCCTGATTTTATTGATCCTTTCTATAAAAAGAGAAGAGAATCTTTAATTCTGGTATCCTCGGACTGCATGTATTCACGTGATAGTTGTTTTTGTAATCTTCTGGGTTATACTCCTTTTCCTAAAGCAGGTTTTGATATTAACATTTCGGAAATTAATGGGGGATATTTAATTGAGAGTGGAAGTGAGGTGGGAAGTGAGATTCTACAAGAGCTTTCGCTTCCTGAGGTAAAAGAAAATCAAATTGCAGAAAGAAACAAGGCAAGAAAAAAAGTTACCGAGGAATTGGAGAAACGCAACGCGGTTTTTGCTAAGGCCTTTTCCAAGTCAGATATATTAGCTTCGAAGACTTTCGATTCGGATGTTGGTTGGGATCTTGGCAGCACCTGTGTCTCTTGTGGTGCCTGTACGAATGTATGTCCTGTTTGTTATTGTTTTACCCTTTTTGACAGGGAAGGTAAGAAAAAAGAGCAGTATAAAAGATATATGGTATGGGATTCCTGTCAGTTTAAAGGCTTTTCTCAAATGGCAGGTGGGATGAATCCGCGTTTTTCGCATATGGACCAGTTTAAAAATAGATTTTATCATAAATTTTTCCGTTTTTTCGAAAGATATAAAACTTATAAATGTACCGGATGCGGTCGGTGCATAGATAATTGCCTTGGGGATATAGATATGCGAGAAGTTCTTGCCGGCGCTTATTCAGAGAAGGTGAAATAAATGGATAACATATATTACCCTCGAGAAGCAACCATAAAGGATATAAAAGAAGAAACTCCGACAATTAAGACTTACTTGCTTAAGTTGAATAAAAAGCTGACTTTTAAAGCCGGTCAATTTATGCAGTTGACTGTACCTGGAGTTGGAGAGGCGCCGTTTACTCCTTCTTCTTCTCCCGGTGATGTTAAGGAAATGGAAATAACAATTATGAAGGCAGGTAAGGTTACTAATGTTTTGCATGAGAGGGTCAAAGTAGGAGATTCGCTTGCTCTTCGCGGTCCTTTTGGGAAAGGTTATCCTATGGATAAATTTGCGGGAAAAGAAGTTCTGGTTGTAGGTGGTGGTGTGGGTCTTGCGCCTTTGCGTTCTCTCATTTACGCATTATTTGATAAAATAGAAAAAATTAAAAAAATTCATATTTATTACGGAACCAAGAGTCCTTTGGATCAGTGTTTTAAGGATGAATATAAAAAATGGGAAAGCAAAAAGAAGGTTTCCGTCAATCTTACAATTGATAAACCTCATCCGGATTGGAAGGGAAATGTGGGTCTTGTGACCTGTCTTCTTGAAAAGAATTATCTTCAGAAAAATGGTGTTGATGTAGCAAATTCATATGCGGTTTCTTGTGGCCCGGAAATCATGTTAAAGTTTGTGACTTTTAAATTGCTTGATGTCGGCTTTAAACCGGAACAAATTTATCTTTCTATGAACAGAAGAATGAGCTGTGGTGTCGGAAAATGTGCAAGGTGTAACATCGGTCCGTATTATCTCTGTAAGGATGGACCTGATATGTGTTACGCAGATATAAAGGATTATCCAAATGTCTTCGGTTGAAGAATATAGAACAAAGTGTACATTCTGCAGTGTTCAGGATGATGTTATTTTGAAGAGAAAATCGAACAGGTCCGCTTTATTTGGGAAAGATTCTCTCTTTAAACTTTATTATGATGAAAAAAGCAAAAGAGGTTTATGCCCGAGAGGAAACTTCACGCTTGAAATCTTAAATTCTCCTTATCGTCTAAAACAGGCGGAGCTTTTTGGGAAAGTTTGTTCGATTGATGAAGCAATAGAAGGTTGTATTCCAGAGCTTAAGAGAATCATTAAGAAGAAAAACAATATTGCAATTTTGGTAAGCGGCAATCATACGCTTGAAGAGGCTTATCTGGTAAAAAAACTTTCGGAAGATTTAAATACAGGATTGCTGGGACTTTTTCCTTTTGAAGATGAGGCTTTATTATCTGTCAAAAACGAGTTTTCTTTTAACGATTTGAGTGAATCGGACCTTGTGTTTGCTGTCGGGGATGTTTTTTCTCTTTCTCCTACTCTTGCAAAGCCAATACTTGATGCTCGTAATAGTAAAAGAGGCAATCGTTTGCTTTCTCTGGATATTATGAAAGGTAGAGTTTCTCTTTTCTCTCATTGTTTTACAGTGAAACCGGGATATATGTCTTATTTTCTTTCGGTTCTTTTGAATTTTCTTGAAGGTAAAAGTAATATAAAATTAAATGAAGGCGCTGCAGGTATTTCCGCAGTGCAGATGGAGGATATGGCAGAGGCACTTAAGAAATCGGAAGACGGGCAAATTCTCTTTTCCAATATTTATGGACATTTTACCAATCCTTACACAATTGTTAGTAAACTTTCCAGGATTGCGGAAATTACCGAGAATAAGTTTGCTGTTGTTCCTATAGGGCAAAATTCTCTTGGAGTGGGAAGAATTATCGGTGGTTTTAATAATAAAAATATTATGGATACTTTGAAAGGAAAAAAGATAGAAGGTCTCATTGTACTTGGTGGAGACCCGTTTGAGTTTATTCCAAACTTTGAAGATATTTTCGGGTATTTAAATTTTGTCCTATCCACATCTTTTTTTAAAAGTTCTAATTCAACTGAGTGCCTTATTCCTTCGACTTTTTCTTTTGAAAAGAAAGGGTCGGTTATTTCTCTTGAAGAAAAAATTGTAAATTTGGGAGAACCCATATCTGCTGTCGGCGATGCTATATCCGATGGAGACTTTATAAGCAAACTTCTTTCCAAATTTAAAGGAGTTAAGGCTAAAGCTAAAGCCTCAGGCGCGAAACCAATTCCTTTTATGGAAGGAAGCGATATGAAAGAACCTTCTTCTTTGACCAATAAAAAGTTCCCATTTACTGTTGTAGGTGTTGGAATGCCTTACCATCACAGCAGTGGAGAAATAACGAGAAGGATGAAATGGAATGAGCAAAAGCAAGACCCTTATGTATTTATTAATTCTAATAAAATTAAAGAACTTTCGCTTGGATGTGAAGTAACCATTGAGACAGTTAACAGCTCTTCTGTTTTTAAAATTGAAGATTGTAGTAATTTACCTTTTGATATTCCCGAGGATATAATTGCTGTGCCGGTACATCATCCGCAGAGCAGGAAATTGTTTGTTGCTGATTCCGGTACCGATGGTATTATATCTCCGGGAGCAGAAAAGGCGAGAATAAGAAAATGAAGACAAAAGGGGAAAAAAGAGTTATCCTTGACGTAGACAGATGTATTTCCTGTCATGCCTGTGATATCGCCTGTTACGAGAGTCATTCGGATAAATTCTGTCTTTCCCGCTCGAACTTCGATATAACTGTAGATTTACCGCTCCACTGTAAACATTGTACCGATGCTTCATGTGTCGCGGTTTGTCCCGTGGAGGCTCTGGAAAAAAGGGAGGACGGGCTGGTCTATCATAATAACTTTAGATGTATAGGATGTCTTTCCTGTACGATTGCCTGTCCTTTTGGTGTTCTCACGGCAAAGAGGATCAGGCATATTATTTCTAAGTGTGATCTTTGTTATGATATGTTGGATGAAGGTAAGGACCCTCGATGTGTACAGACTTGTACGAGTGGAGCTCTCAGTTTTGAAGAAATAACTTACGAAGAAGAGAGCGAGAGAGACCGGGTAGATGCTCGGATTAAGGCAAAACCCTGGAGAAGACTATGAAATTGCTCTTTTATTATCTGATTTTTCCCGGTTTTATATTTGCTTCTGTAATTGGTCTTCTGACAGTTTGGCTTGACAGGAAAGTCTCAGCCAGGATACAATGGAGGCAAGGTCCTCCGTGGTTTCAGGGGTTCGCGGATATAGGCAAGTTACTTTATAAAGAAGTTATCGTGCCGGAAGAGGCTTTCGGTTCGGGGTTTATAGCTGCTCCTCTTTTCGGGCTTGCTTCCGTTACTCTTGCTGTTACAATTCTATGCGTTTCTCTCTTTAATATGAGTGAAGGTTTTATCGGAGATATAATTGTTGTATGGTATTTGTTTGCAATACCTGCGATAGCTCTTATTTATATGGGTTCTACGTCCGGTAATCCTTTGAGTTCAGTAGGGGTGTCCAGAGAGATAAAACTGCTTTTGGCGTATGATTTACCTATGATTATTGTTATTGTTATGATAGCTTCAAAAGCTGATAGTTTTTCGATTCGGGCTATTATGGATTGGCAGAGGATTAATGGGTCGAATATATCGAATTGGTATGGCATTATAGCTTTTATCGTCGCAATATCCTGTACACAGGCAAAACTTGGAAGAGTTCCGTTTGACTTGGCGGAAGCGGAAACAGAGCTCGGTTCGGGGATTCTGCTCGAGCTTTCCGGAGGAGTTCTTGCTGTTTATGAATTAAGCAAAGCTATAATGCTTTTTGGTTTACCTATATTTTTGATTATTCTTTTCTGGGGTAAAGGAATTATTGGTGGTGTTTTATTGTATTTGCTTATTATCGTATTGCTTATATTGATTAAAAATACCAATCCCAGGGTCAGGATTGATCAGGCTATGAAATATTTCTGGGGTTGGATGAGCGGAGCCGCGATTTTAGCGGGTCTTCTTGCTCATTTTGGAGTTTAAATGGATGTTTTAAAAAAAGCATTTAAGAAATCTATATGGGTTTTTCACTTATCGACAGCAGGATGTAATAACTGCGATATTGAAGTTTTAGAACTTTTGACTCCCAGGTATGACGTCGAGAGATTCGGTATAAAATTGGTCGGAAGTCCCAGGCACGCGGATGCTCTGCTTGTTTGTGGTGCGGTAAACGCGCATGCCAAACCCAGGCTTCTTGAAGTTTACCGGCAGACTCCCAAACCCTGTCTTGTTGTTGCTTTTGGATCCTGTGGTTGTTCTTCCGGTATATTCAGAGATAGTTACTCGATTGTTGGTCCTGTTGATAAGGTGCTAAGAGAAGAAGACCCGGATGTAAAGATTGTTTATATTCCCGGTTGTCCTCCAAAACCTGAAGCAATGATAGAAGGAATCGTTATGGGATTGGGGGCTATTTGATGAGTAAAGAAGTAATGAAAGATTTAAGGGAAAAATTAAAAGGCAAAATAATTGATATCGTACAACCCCGGAAAAAGAGAATATATATAAGGGTAGAACCTAAGAAAGCTCCTGAGGTTATTGAATATTTATTTTTTAAATATAAATGCAAATTTTGCACAGCTACCGGTATGGATATAAGAGAGGGAATAGAAATAATTTATCATTTAGCAAGAGAGGACAAAAATATGGTAATAAACGTAAAAACTCTTGTCCCTTATCCGAATTTAGAGATTAAGTCTATAGGCAAGAAAATACCTGCTTTTAGGTGGGTTGAAAGGGAAATAAATGAGATGCTTGGAGTTACTTTTATAGGACATCCTGATATGAGAAGACTTCTTCTTGCCGATTCTTTTCCGAAAGGCAAATATCCTTTAAGAAAGGACTTTAAACATTCCGATGTAAATGATGAAGATTATGATTATGAGAGGTCGGGATTATGAAGCAGACAATAATTCCTCTGGGTCCTTATCATCCGCTCCTTGAAGAACCCGAATACTTTAAACTCTATGTTGAAGGTGAGAGGGTTGTGGATCTTGATGTGGAGATAGGTTACAATCACAGAGGTATTGAGAAATTATCCGAAGGAAAAACATGGGATCAGGTTCCGTATCTTGTGGAGCGGATATGCGGGATTTGTTCTACTTCCCATCCGATGGCTTATTGTCTGGCTGTTGAAGACCTTGTTGGTTGTGATATTCCAAAAAGAGCACAGTTGATTAGAGTTGTCGTTTGTGAGCTGGAAAGATTGCATTCGCATTTATTATGGGTTGGACTTGCCGGGCATTTTATCGGATATAATACGGTCTGGATGTGGGCGTGGAAATATAGAGAAACAATATTAGAGATATGTGAAAAGTTGACCGGGAATAGAAATCACTATGCTATGTTTAAACCCGGCGGAGTCAGAAGAGATTTCAATAAAGAGCAGATAGAATATGCTTTAGAGCGAATTGTTGAAGTGGAGAAACCTACCCGTATGCTTACGGATGCAATTCTTGACGACCCTGTAATACACAAGAGGCTTAAAGGAATCGGTGTGCTTAAGAAGAAAGACGCGATTCTTTATTCCGCGCTTGGTCCGACAAGCCGTGGGTCCGGTGTTCCCTGGGATGTACGAAATGACGAACCTCTTGATGGTTTTAAAGACCTTAAATGGAAGGTTATCGTTCAAAAAGACGGAGATGTCTTCAGTAAGGGCGTAGTCAGACTTCTTGAATGTTTCGAGTCTGTCTCTTTAATAAAGCAAGCTCTTTTAAGCTTACCAGAAGGTGGGGCTATTGATGCGGATATAAGGGAGATTCCAGCCGGAGAGGGCTGCGGACGCTACGAGGCTCCGAGAGGCGAAGTTTTTCATTATGTAAGGAGTGACGGTTCCAATATGCCTTACCGTCATAAAGTCAGGGCTCCTACTTTTAATAACCTGCCGACTTTTAAGGCTTCATGTAAAGGAGAAACAATTGCCGATGTTGCTTTGATTACGGCGTCTATCGATCCCTGCTACTGTTGTACAGAGAGAGTTGCCGTAGTCGACAAAAACAATAATGAGAAGATTCTCAGGGAAAAAGATTTATTGAAGTTAAGCGTAGAGAAGACCAGAGATATTATAAAAAAGTTAGGTAAGGCACCGCCTCTTTATAATATGGAGATATAATGTTTAATAATGTATTGTTGTATCCAATTATAATACCGTTCTTTGCCGGGCTTTTTACCCTTGTCATTCCCGGATTGAAAAAGTTTAAACAATTGATAGTAGTTGGTGTAACTTCGTATCTTCTTATTCTTTCGTACCGTTTATTTAATTTAGCGGGTACGGTAGAGAGTTTATCGTCCCTTAATTTCTTGAATTACAGTGCTGATTTTATGCTTAAAGTTAATCAAATAAGCAGTTTTATGCTTTTGTTTACTTACCTGTTTGGTTTCTTGATTTCGATATATCTTTTCAGTTCCCGTAACGAAGTTAAGACAGGAGACAACCAATTCCTTACCTATTTTCTCTGGACGCTTGCAGGGGTATCCGGTGTATTTCTTTCCACGAATTTATTATTTGTTCTTATTTTCTGGGAAATGGTCACCGCTGTTTTCTTCCTTTATATTAATTTAGGCAAAGGTAAAGGTGTTTCCGAAGCAGCCAGGAAAACCTATGTCATACTTGGTTTTGCGGATGCGTTGTTCTTATTCGGAGTTGTTTATATCTGGGTGACTGTAGGTGTTCTTAATATTGATTTAATTTCAGTTTCTACCGCGGACGGAACGCTACCCAAAATTGTATTTTTTTTCTTTGTCGTGGCTGCGCTCGCAAAAGCGGGAGCAATACCTTTTCATACCTGGATACCGGCAATCTCAGAAAAAGCTCCTGTATCAGTGATGGCTTTTATACCTGGTTCTCTTGACAAGCTAGTAGGTATTTATCTTTTGGCTATAACGATGTTAAAATTATTTGATGTGGAACCAATTTTAAGTTTTGTTGTCATGTTGATAGGTGCCCTTACCATTATTATTGGTGTTCTCATGGCTCTCATACAACACAATCTTAAAAAATTACTTTCCTATCACGCGGTTAGTCAGGTTGGATATATGGTTCTTGGAATCGCCACAGGAAACCCTATTGGTATCTTAGGCGGCTTATTCCATATGTTGAATAATGCAATATATAAAGGAGGTCTTTTTCTTTGTGCCGGTGCTATTGAGAAAGAAGCCGGTACTACTGAGTTAGAAGAATTAGGTGGTTTATATAGAAAAATGCCGTTTTTGATGATTTCCAATATAATACTTGCCATGGCTATTTCGGGCGTTCCTCCTTTGAATGGGTTCACTTCAAAATGGATGGTTTATCAGGGTGTTTTAATTGCCGGACAACCGGTATTTCTTATTTTAGCAATTTTCGGAAGTGCGTTGACGCTTGCTTCTTTCCTGAAAGTAATTTATTCAGTCTATTTCGGAGGAGCCTCAAACGTTTTTGATAGGGTACGAAAACCTTCCTTATTTATGACGGCTCCTATTGCCGTTCTGGCTATTCTCTGTTTGTTCTTTGGGGTTTTTCCGGCTTTTTCGGTGAGTGTTTTCTTTATTCCCATGGAGTTTAAAATATTTGCAAACCTTAAAATATTTGAGGTTTTTTCCGGGCTTAATTTTGTTAATACGATTTGGGATCCGCGTATGGCTACAGTAGCTTTGATTATTGGCCTTATGATTGGGATTGTGTTATATTTTGTGGGAAAGGTATTTGATTACAGAGAACAGCCCATTTTTACGGGTGGGGAGAGATTGGATATTGAAGAGAGGAGATTTCCTGGAACCGGTCTTTATCTTACAATACTCGAACTTCCGTTTATCGGTACTTATCTTAAAGATAGAGATAAAGGCACTTATGATCTTTATAATATTATAGAAAAAATTGGATGGGAGTCGATAGTTCAAAAGTTAAAGCATCTTCATGATGGTGTTCTGTCAACCTATCTATCCTGGTGTATAATTGGATTAATGATAATAATGTTTGTACTAATGAGCAGGTAGGGAGTTTTATGGAGACGGTTATTATTTTACATCTTTTACTTGGTTTTATGATAATAGGTTCTATTATTACGATAGAAATCAAGAATATGCTTTCTGCTGTAATAGCAGTAGGTGCTGTAGGTTTTATTGTGTCTATGGCATTCTTGTTTCTTGGTGCCCCTGATATAGCTATAACCCAGGTTATTGTTGAGATTTTATCTTTAATAATACTTATTCGTGCAACCATAAATGTTGACAATGAAGCAATAGAAAAGAAGGAAGAGCATGTCCTTTCCAACAGAACCACCCTTATTTTTGTGGGAGTAATACTTGTATTTGCCTGGTTTGCTTTCCATTCGCTTCGTCCGTTTGGGGAACCTCTGATGAGGGTTTCTAATTTTTATCTGATTCATGGACTTGCCGAGGTGGGGGCAACCAATTTTGTGACTTCCGTTATTCTTGATTTTAGAGCATATGATACTTTTGGTGAGGCAATGGTGCTGTTTGTTTCAATAAGCGGTGCATTTGTAATACTCAGGAGATGGAAGCGCGAACAACATAAGGATTTCTTAAGGATAGATAGGGAGCATTAGTATGAAAAAAAATAAACAATCCGGAATGACTTTTATTGTAAAGACAATAACTAATTTAATAATTGGATTTATGATGGTTTTTGGGGCGTACATAGTTCTTTACGGTCATATAACCCCGGGTGGTGGTTTTCCGGGTGGCGTGATGATTGCCCTTGCTTATATATTGATAACCTTGGCTTATGGAAGGAAAGTTGTGGAGAGTATGGTATCGGGAATAGCGGGTTCAATTGCCGATGATTTCGGTGCGCTTGTAATTCTCGTATTAGGGCTTATCGGACTATGGATTGGAGGCACATTCCTGTTTAACTTTCTTCCCAAAGGTACTCCTTTCAGTCTATTTTCAGCCGGCAATATTATACTGTATAACCTGGCAATAACGGTGAAGGTGGGAATGAGTCTTTACATCGTATTTCTGGCACTTGCTATTCTTCAGAGAGTGGTGACCGAAGACGAAACTCAGGAGGTCCGTAAATGACTCTTTACTTTCTCGATTTCGTTCTTTTAATTATAGGATTATACGCGCTTGTGGTGAAAAGACATATTGTTAAAAAGATTCTCGGAGTCGCGATAATGGAATATGCGGTAAATCTTTTTCTTATACTCCTTGGCTTTCGGAAGTCCGGAATTGCTCCTATTCTCACTAAAGATATGGATATAAATACTTTTATTCATACCGCCGTTGACCCTCTTCCGCAGGCACTGGTTCTTACATCCATTGTTATCGGACTTGGAACGCTTGCTCTTATGGTGGCAATGGCTATTAGACTTTATGAGCGCTATGGAACTTTTGATATGGAAGAAATAAACAGACTTAGAGGTTAAGGATGACTGCTTTATTACCATTATTTACGGCGATTCCGGTATTTAGTGCGATTTTGATATTGCTTATAGGGAAGTTTGATAAGAAAAACTTCCCCAGGATTTGGTCCGTTTTAACGTCTCTTTCGCTGTTGGTTATATTGGCAGTTATCTGGGGGAAAGGAACAATTGTTCATGAGATGGGGGGGTGGAAACCGCCGTTTGGAGTAGTGCTGGTTAGTGACCATCTTTCCCGGCTTATGCTGCTTATTGTTAATGCAGTCGCATTTCTGGTAACAATTTATTCGTATGTTTATATGAAAAAATACGAGGATTATCTCAGATTTTTTACTCTGTTTTTATTTATGCTTGCAGGTATGAATGGGGTTGTACTCACAGGGGATCTATTTAATCTGTATGTCTTTCTTGAGATTGCTTCCATCGCATCGTACGCGCTTGTAGGTTATGGAGTGGATGCCGAGGAACTGGAGGCTTCATTTAAGTATTTGGTCCTGGGAGTACTTGCTTCAATATTCATTCTATTCGGTATTGGAATGATTTACTCGGTGACCGGTTCGGTTAATATGGCGGATATTGCGAGGTTTCTAACGGCTAATAACATTGCTGACAATAAGGCGGTTTTAATGGCGGTAGGTCTATTTATTTTAGGTTTTGGGCTTAAAGGGGGGCTTGTTCCGTTTCATGCCTGGCTGCCCGATGCTCATTCTTCAGCTCCGGCTCCAATATCGGCAATGCTTTCAGGTGTTTTAATTAAAGCGTTAGGGATTTATCCTCTTATCAGAATTTTTTACAATGTAATCGATATGACACCGGTTATTTCCACTATTTTTATCGTTATTGGTTGTATTTCGATGATTGTTGGAGCACTTATGGGATCCGGTCAGATTGATATTAAAAGGCTTTTTGCATTTCATTCCGTATCTCAGATGGGATATGTTATAGTAGGGATTGGGTTGGGAACTCCATTGGGTATTATTGGGGCTCTTTTTCATCTCTTAAACCATTCGATTTTCAAATCGTTACTTTTTCTTTCGTCAGGTGCTATTGAGAATAGAACGGGAACGAGAAATATGAAAGAGCTTGGTGGCTTGAGAGAATATATGCCGGTAACTTCCGGAAGTGCTATAGTTGGTTCTCTATCAATTTCCGGGATACCTCCGTTTAACGGATTCTGGAGCAAATTAATTATAATTCTTGCAGCGTTTCAAGCAAAAAACATGTGGGCGGCTGCTGCTCTTGTTTTAACCGCGTTTTTGACGCTTATGTGTTTTTTGAAATTTCTAAGGCATGCGATTTTTGGTGAAGCCTCAGAAAGAGTTAAAGGCGCGAAAGAGGCATCTTTCGCAATGGTTTTCTCGCTGGTTATCTTTGCGGTTCTCTGTCTTCTTGTGGGGATTTTTAACGGATGGGTTATAAGTAATATTATTGTACCGGCTCAGAGTGTAATAACGAATAAATTAGGCTATATTTCATCTGTGCTGGGGATATAGGGAGATTTTATGAAAAAGAAAATTGTGCAATTTATTATATATCTTTTAATGTGGATTTTTTTGACAATTCCTTTTAAGGTTGAAGATCTCCTGGCGGGGGTTGTTGTCGCTTTAGTTGTAACAATTCTTACGAGGAAACTTTTCCCGGACGATTTTATTAAGTTGCTGAGGCCAGTTCGTTTTCTCCTCGCTATTCTCTATATACCCTATCTCGTTTATTATATCATTATTGCCAATCTCGATGTGGCATACAGGGTGTTAAATCCATATCTTCCAATAAAGCCGGGAATTGTTAAGATTAAAACAAGTCTAAAAAATGAGTTTGCTAAGACTATACTTGCTAATTCTATAACTCTAACCCCGGGAACTCTTACTGTAGAAGTCGATGGTGATGATTTTTACGTGCACTGGATAAATATTTCAAGCGATAATCCCGAGATTCAGAGAGAAATAATTTTAGGTAGGTTTGAGAGGGTACTCAGGAGGATATTCGAATAATGTTTACTTTTTTCTTCGTTTGTTTAATAATTGCATCTTTTATGTGTCTTTACAGAGTAATGGTGGGACCGACCCCGCCTGATCGGATGGTAGCCATAGATATACTTGGTATCATTGTAGTTGGTATGTGTGCTCTTTTTGCTGCTTATAAAGGCAGGGACTTTTATCTCTATATAGCTATTTCCTGGGCTATACTCTCGTTTGTTGGTACTCTCGCTCTTGTTAAGTTCCTGGAAGGTAGAGGTTTTGATGAGTAATAATTTTGCTTTAGGTTTTGTTATTGTTGGAGTAGCCTTTGATTTATTGGGGTGTCTTGGTTTAATCAGACTTCCCGATATTTATAACAGGTTACAGGCTGCTACTAAGTCAGTTACGCTTGGTACCTGTGCTATACTATTTGGTATATTTCTGGAGTTTGGTTTTTCTTCCGGCGGTATTAAAGCATTAATTTGTATAATCTTTATTATGCTTACTTCCCCAACAGCGGCTCATGCGCTTGCGAGAGGTTCTCATATAGGAGGATTTAAGTTATGGGAAGGAAGTAAAGTGGATAAATTGAAAGAGGATAGGGAGAGTAAATAGTAATGAAAAAACCTAAGATAAGGGAACTCGGTGAAGCGATAAAGGCTTTAGTACAAGGACCTTTTACAACGAAATTTCCTTTTGAGGCGCCTGATATTATCCCCGAATTTCGCGGTTTTCCCGAGTATCAGGAAGATGGTTGCGTGAGGTGTGGGGCATGTGCTGAAGTTTGTCCTGCGAGGGCTATTGAAATAGAAGAATACGAGAAAGACGGAAAAAAATTCAGGAAAGTTCGATTCCGTTATGATATATGTCTTCTCTGCGGTCAATGCGGAGCTTTGTGTACCACTAGTGAAGGTATTGTATATACCAATAAATATGCTAAAAATACTTTTGACAGAAGTGAAGTAATTCAGGAGATAGAAGATGAATTGGTTGAATGTGAGAAGTGCGGTAAGATTATAACGACAAAATTACATCTGGAGTGGATTGCTGAGCGACTTGGAGAAAAAGCTTCGGCTAATCCTACTATTATTATGGCAAAACAAATTTCGATGGGTATTGCAGATAAAGAGGAGAAGACCAAGGACAGTTGCGAGTTTAATAGAGAAGATTGGTATAAGGTTCTTTGCCCTGACTGTCGAAGGGCTGCCTGGATGAAAGAAAATTTCCAGTAGTTTTACCGCAAAGACGCAGAGAACGCAGAGCCACTCCGCACCCAATTTATATTTTTTGTTTAAAACCTAACCCACAACACCAAAATTATCTCACACAAAGGCACGAAGACACAAAGAACAAAAAAACTAATTTATTTTAACCACGAAATACACGAAAAACACTAAATTTTTTTGTTTTTTAATTCCGCAACCTCCAAACCACCCAACAAACTAAAAAGATTATTAACGACAAATCACACGAATGTCAAAAAGTTTTTTGCTTTTTTTGTAACCTATATCCTGTATCCCAAGTCGGCTCTAAACTCATGCCGTACAATGCATGATTCGAGTGTCTACAGCCCGAAATTTTTCTTAAAACTGCCCAAACCAATTATCAAATTAAAGCTGATGATATCATTGTTCATTGAAGACTGGAATATTCTTATCCACTGAAATTCGTAACCGAGATATAAAACGCTAAAATTGCCAAAGTTAACCAGATTTTGTTTAAACCCAATTGCCGATGAAGTATAATTCATATCATAAAGCATATCCCGGTGATTTTATCATAGGGAAAGATAATAATAGAAGTTTTTATTATTGTTGAGGATTAAAAATAAAGATAAAGGATATTCAGAACAGGCAAACATATAATCCCCTGTGAATCCGGAACCCTACCGCTTACACAGCTCGATTACCTAAGAAGAGGATTGATATGTCTTGGGGTTGGGCTTGGCCTCATCATAGGAGGTTTGATTTTTGTACATTACACGGGAGATCCGGGGATATTATTCTTTACAATGGCTGGATTTGTTATAATCTTTATAGGAGCTGCGCTTATAATCTATTATAAAATCCAGGACAAAGCGAAAAAGTAACTTATAACTACCTTTGCAAAAAAGAGGAGCAGTGAATACCTGCTCCTCTTTTTTATTTACTAAATTAAACTATTTTAAGTCTCTTTCAAACTTGGCGGTCTGCTCACCAGGGCAATTGCCGCACCTAACAGACAGAGTATCCCCGTAACCGTGAATGCCATCGAGTAACTTTTTGTTATTTCAAGCACCCTTGGGGCAAAAAGCGAACCAAGCAATCCACCGACGCCATAAGCTGTAAACACCAATCCGTAATTAATACCGATATTCTTCGTACCGTAAAAATCAGCGGTAATTGCCGGAAATAACGCCAGGTATCCTCCAAAGCACAATCCGACAATATAAATGCCTATCCAGTAGTAAGGTGGAAACGCTTCGATGGTATTGTATAACAGTATCGCAATACCACAGATAAGTAACATAAGAAAAAGTGTCTTTTTTCTTCCGAGTATATCGGACAGGCGACCCCAAAAAATTCTACCTATTGCATTAAAGATCGCAAGTGTACCTACCGCAAGTGCCGCAACTTTCGGGGTTAACCCAACAAGTTCCTGACCGATAGGTGATGTCTGCGCTATTATCATCAGTCCCGCGAGACAACCAAAGAAATACATTATCCAGATAAGATAGAACGACGAGGAAGAAAGCATCTGAACCGGGCCAAAATCCTGCTGGGTCATCTGTGTTTTCTCAGGTGGTGTCCATCCTTGCGGTTTCCAGCCCAAAGGTGGATTCCTCAATATCTGCGAACTAATCACGATTACACAAAGAAAAACTATTCCTAAAATTGCCAGAGTCGAGAAAACGCCCACTCCATCTATAAGGGCACGCGCCACCGGAGCAACGATTAGGGCTCCGGCACCAAAACCTGCAACACTAAGCCCTGTTATTAACCCTCGTTTATCAGGAAACCATTTGATTCCTGTCGCAACAGGACATACATAGGTAAAGCCGATTCCAAGTCCTGAGATAACTCCATAACCAATAGTAAGCCAGATAAACGAGTGCGAGAAAGAAGCTATCAGCATTCCCGCCCCTAAAATAATTCCACCAACCGTAGCAACAAGTCTTGGACCGGCTCGATCCTGCCATCTTCCGCCAATTATTGTGGCAATAGCAAAAAATATCAGAACCAACGAAAAGGGTAACGTTGCCTGGCTTGGAGTCAGACCAAGTCCACCCTCTGCGATCGATTGCTGCAGGGGTATACGAAATACGCTCCATGCGTAAATTGCACCAAGGCACAGCTGAATGAAAATTGCTCCTAATACTATCAACCATCGATTAAAAACTTTCCCTTCCGCCATTAAAAACCTCCTTTTATGTTCTCATGATTTTTCACTTAGCGCTACCTATCCCATCCACTGCTTCAGGATTTGCAAGTGTAGAAATATCTCCGACAGCTTGTCCTATTGCCTTGGCTCTTATTACTCTACGCATTATTTTTCCGGAACGGGTCTTCGGAACATCATTAACAAAACCTATCTCATCGGGTCTCGCTATCTTTCCTATTTCCTTTCCGACATGTTCTCGTAGTTCCGCCCTCAATTCCTCAGACGGTTCTACGCCTTTCCTCAAGACTACAAAGGCGGCTATCGCTTCACCCTTTAATTCATGTGGCTTTCCGATAACAGCGGCTTCTGCTACTTTTGGATGACTTACTAAAGCGGATTCCACTTCTGAGTTACCAATCCTGTGCCCTGCAACATTAAGAACATCGTCCGCCCTTCCCTGAATCCAGAAATAACCGTCCTCATCCTTTCTTGTTACGTCACCAGCAAGGTAAGTATTGGGGAATTTACTCCAATACACATTTTTATATCTTTCAAGGTCTTTGTAGAGTCCTCTGAGCATACCGGGCCATGGCTTAAGTATAACCAGATTTCCACCAGCACTTGTAATAGGCTCGCCTTCTTCATTATATACCGCTGCGCTAATTCCTGGCAGTGGGTTTGTAGCTGAACCGGGTTTCAGCGGCGTAATTGGTAATGGAGATATGCAGAAGTGCCCTGTTTCTGTTTGCCACCATGTATCCATTATCGGGCATTTCTCTCTACCAATATACTTATGATACCATATCCATGCCTCAGGATTTATCGGCTCCCCAACCGACCCAAGAAGACGCAGAGACTCAAGGTTACATTTCTGTGGATGTTCTTCTCCAAGCTTCATATGTGCTCTGACGGCTGTGGGAGAAGTATAGAGAACCGTCACTTTATGCTTTTCTACCATTGACCACCAACGCTCCGGTTCCGGAAAAGCCGGGGCACCCTCATATATTATTGAGGTTGTGCCAAGAATCAACGGAGCATAGACAATATAACTATGTCCGGTTACCCATCCTATGTCTGCCGCACACCACCAGATATCATCTTCTTTTAAGTCAAATACCCATTTTAGTGTTTGTGCCGTGCCAACTGCGTAACCGCCATGCGCATGTTGTATTCCCTTTGGTTTTCCAGTTGTACCGGAGGTATATAAAATATACAGAAGGTCATTGGCATCCATTTTTTCTGTTTCACACTCTGCTGACTGGTCTTTTGTAATTTCATGCCACCAATGGTCTTTTTCTTCATTCCAGGGCACATCATCTCCGGTACGCTTATAAACGATAAGATGCTCAACTGAAGGAGCTTTATTTAAAGCCTCGTCAGCCTGCGCCTTTAGAGGAACTTTTTTCCCGCGCCTATAGAAAAAGTCACAGGTAATAGCCACTTTTGCCGCACAATCATTAAGCCTGTCACCGAATGCCGTAGAACTAAAACCCGAGAAAACAACAGAATGAATTGCACCTATCTTTGCGCATGCCAGCATTGCTATCGGAAGTTCTACTAACATCGGCAAATATATTCCTACTCTATCTCCCTTTTTAACCCCTAAACTCTTCAGCGCATTAGCAAGCTTGTTAACCTCCGCATAGAGCTCCCCATAGGTCCATTTCTTTATATCACCCGGTTCCCCTTCAAAAATATAGGCAACTTTATCTTTTCTCTCTGTTTTCATATGTTTGTCAAGGGCATCGTGAACGATGTTATATTCCGCTCCTACAAACCATTTGGCGAATGGAGGATTCCACTCGAGAACTTTATCGTAGGGCTTATACCATTCCACCAACTCTTTTGCCATCTCTGCCCAGAACCATTCTATATCTTGCGCTTTCTCCAACAACTCGTCCAAGTCTTTTATCCCATGCTCGTCCATCCATTTTTTGACATTGGTCTGTTCGACAAACTCCTGCGTGGGTTTAAAAACTCTTTTTTCTTCTAACAGGACACTTATATCCTTTTTTTCTTCGTTACTCAATTTCTCCTCCCTTTAATTTTTAGTAAATATTCAGTAAACCGCATAAAAAAATAATATAAGGTAAAACGATAATCTTGTCAAGGAAAATATTGGAAATTTTTTGTTACGGAATTAGTGCAATCCCAAATCAAGCCCCGATCACTGAAATCTCGCTAAAATTTAACCCGGCTTCCTCATTTTAAAAATTAAGTTTTTATCCTACAATCACTTAACATAAAAATTAGTCACTATTTTCCAGATTTTAGTTTTTTGAAAAATTATGTTTTTGTAAATGAAGGACTTAGGAATCAGAGGTTGCTTTAAAATGAGAAATTTGGTGGGTTATGTGCGGAAGTTGGGTTAGTGCAGCAAAGCAGCTGGGATGTAAAAATCAAAATGTGAAATGATAAATCAAGATAAAAAAAAGGAAATAGTCACGGATTAACACGGATGTACACTGATTTAAGAAATATGTTTTTTTGACTTAACAGCAATTAAAGATGGGGTGATTGGGTGATCCGTGATTATCTGTGAAAATCAGTGGCAATATCTTAGGTTTTAGGTCTTGGGTTTTAGGTTTTAGTCTAAAAAACAAAAAATCTGAGTGAATCTGCGTTTATCTGCGTCCCGATATGGGGTGTGGTGTGGCTCTGCGTTCTCTGTGGTTAAAAAAATCTGGGGTAGGGGGTCTGTAGGCTCTGGGGTTTAGTTTTTTACAAAGAAACAAAAATTCGTAAAATTTTGGTCAAAAGTCATAGCTGATTTCATACGTATTACCTTCTTTTTTAGTGGTTACCGCATATCCTGAATTATGAAAAACGGATAACATATGCTGATTATCAGCAAGCATAACCGCATCAAACCTGTTTATTCCTCGTTTTTTTGCTATTTCAGTCAGTATGTTGAGTAAATAGGTACCTATGCCCTTTGCCTGCCAGTCGTCTCTAACCAGGAAAGAAACTTCGGCACGATTATTTGATTCGATTAGGTAATATCTTCCTACTCCGACAATTTGCTCTCCACCGGTATCCTGGACCAGGCCGACAATTGCCATATTTTTTGATAGATCCACATTAGAAAATTCTTGTATGAATTCGTGTGGAAACGTTTTAACGTTCTTGAAGAAACGGAACCCTATAGACTTTTCCGAACATGCATAACACATATCCCGCAGCATTTTTTCATCGGTTGGCTTAATTGGTCTAAAAAATAAGGCAGTACCATCATGAAGTGGTACTTTTCTCTCGAATTCTTTTGGGTACTTCGCATCTTTTGACGGTAGTTCCTTTTGATCGGAATATATGTAATTCCTGACTTTAGCCTCTCGCAGGATTTCGTTGCGAAAATCCGGATGTGCAATTTCGGCAAGTGCTAGAACGCGCTCTCGAATACTTTTGCCGAAGAGATACGCGATTCCATTCTCTGTGACGACATAATGAACATCGCCACGTGTTGTAACCACTCCTGCTCCTTCTGTTAATTTCGGAACTATCCTTGAAATTGTTCCGTTCTTTGCAGTTGAAGGTAAGGTGATTATGGCTTTGCCATTCTTTGCCCGCGCAGCTCCTCTATTAAAGTCAACCTGTCCTCCGATACCGCTGTAAAAATCGTATCCGATGGAATCGGAACATACCTGACCGGTCATATCTATCTCCAATGCGACATTTATAGCAACCATGTTATTGTGTTGACTTATGACGAAAGGGTCATTAACGTATTCGGAAGGTCTAAATTCAAACATCTGATTTTCATGAATATAATCATACAGCTTTCTCGTGCCATAGCAGAAACTCGCTGTTACCTTTTCACGGTTGATTGTCTTACGTTTCCCGTTAATAATGCCTTCTTCGATTAGAGGAATAATGGCATCGTTGAACATTTCGGTGTGGATACCTATATCTTTTTTATCTTGTAGATACTTAAGCACTGTTTGTGGAATATTACCTATACCAACTTCGACAGTGTCCCCGTCTGATATAAGGGAAGCAACATTTTTAGCTATCGCATCGACGCTTTCGTCTGGTTCCGGTATCTGATATTCTAGAATATCCCTGTCGCTCTCTACAATTACATCAACCATATCGACAGAAATAAATGAATCTCCTAAAGTTCTCGGCATTTTTTCGTTTACTTCCGCGATAACCATTAAACTGTTTTCTACTGCCGACTTTACTATATCTACTGAGACTCCGAGACTTAGATACCCATTTTTATCCGGAGGACTCGTCTGAATAAGGGCGACATCAAGAGGTATTATACCTCGTTTGAACAGACGCGGAATTTCGGAGAGAAAAATAGGTGTATAATCCCCTCTTCCGCTTACTATCCCATGTCTTACATTCGGTGCCAGGAAAAAACTGCAGGTTCTGAACTTTTCACAATACTCTTTTTGTATATAAGGTGCGTCTCCCTGTGTTAAAAGATGATATATTTCTGCATCCTCTATATTATTTTTTTCGTTTGTCAGTTCTTCTACAAGAAGCTGAGGTTTCCCGCAACCTGTACCTATAAAAATACGCGATCCTGATTCTATCATTCTTATTGCTTGTGATGCGGTTTTTAATTTACTTTTATAAAGTTCTCTCCAGTGTGGCATTTAATTTGATTCCTTTGATAAAATTACCCTCGCATCAACGACAAAAGCTCCGTCTCCGACCTGACCTACTTTTAACGGGTTGATATCAACTTCTTCGATTTCCGGAAAATCCATAACTAATTGTGATAAACGCTGCAGGCTTGTTACGATGGCTTCTATATCCACGGGTTTCTCGCCGCGTACTCCGGTAAGCAGCTTGTAAGTTTTTGTGCTTTCCATTAAATCTTTACACTCTTCGGCGGTAATGGGTGAGAGGGTAAAGCTTACATCTTTAAGAACTTCTACAAAGATACCGCCAAGACCGAACATAAGCATTGGTCCGAATTGTGGGTCTTTTTTCATTCCTAAAATGACTTCTTTTCCTCTGGTAATCATTTCCTCAACCAAAACACCTCGGAGATCTGCATCGGGTATTTTGTTTTTGATTCTTAACATCATAAGATCAAACGCGTCTTCGACTTCAGTTGCGCTACCGAGGCCGATTTTAACACCACCCACATCGGATTTATGAAGTATGTCGGGACTTGATATTTTCATAGCTACCGGATAACGCATTTTATTTGCGAAACTAACTGCTTCCTCGGAAGTAGAGGCAAAGTGCCCTTCCGGTATAGTCATACCGTATGATTCCATTATAATCTTGGAATCAAATTCTCCTATTTCTAGCATATTTCTTGAACGGTGTGACTTTATACTCTTAATTACAGGATTCTTATTGACGGCGAAGCGTTCAATAATACGAAGAGGTCTTGATTTATAGATGCTGTATTTTACCATTTCAAGCATTGCTCTTGCTGCTCTCTCGGGAACCGAATACTGCGGAATACTATTTTCTCTGAGTGTTTCTAAGCCATTTGCAACTGTCTTGGATCCCATAAAACAGGCCATGACAGGTTTCGAATACTTATTCGAAATCTTTACTATAGCTTTCGCAATTGCTAAATCGTTTGTCATTTTTTGCGGTGTTAAGATAACAATAACTCCATCTACAGAATCGCACTTTAGCACCATATTTAGGCTTTTTCCGTAACGGTCACTGTCCGCATCACCGAGAACGTCGACTGGATTGTTGACTGATGCTGATGGAGGAAGAAGTTTAAGAAGATTCGATTTGGTTTTATTATCAAGATGAGTTACTTCAAGTCCTGACATTTCCAGAGCATCCGACATCATTATTCCCGGACCTCCTGCGTTAGTGATTACGGCAATGCGATTGCCTGAAGGAAGAGGCTGGTATGCCAGTGCAGTGCTTACATCGAATAGATGCTCTATAGATTGGGTTCTGATTACGCCTAACCTTTGGAAAGCGCATTCGTATGCCGCGTCAGATCCCGCCAGACTTCCGGTATGTGATACAGCTGCCTTAGCTCCGGAGCTGCTTCTTCCGGATTTCAAAATAACAAGAGGTTTAATTTTGCCAACCCGTTCTGCAATACGCATGAATTCCTGCCCGCGTGAAATGTCTTCCAGATATGCAGCTATAACTTTTGTATTTTCGTCTTTTTTCAGATATTCGAAAAAATCTACTTCATCAATTGATGCTTTATTTCCTATTGAAGCTATAAGAGAAAATCCCATTTTATTCTCCTGTGCCCAATCCTGAATAGACGTAATGAGGGCTCCGGACTGAGATATCAAAGCGATTGAACCAGGCTTGCCGATAGCCTGTCCGAATGCTGCATTTAATCTGTGCCATGGGTTTATCAATCCAAGACAATTGGGACCCATCATGGTAATATTAGATAGCCGGGCAAACTGGACAAGCTCGCTTTGTGCCTTTTTACCCTCTTCGTCAGTTTCTCCAAACCCGGAAGATATTATAATAACAGCTTTTACGGATTTTTTAGCACAATCCTTCATTACCGAAAGAACAACATTACGGTTTACAACAATTACGGCGCTATCAATACTAGTAGGAACATCCTGCAATGATGGATAACATTTAATACCAAGAATGGATTCACTTTTTGGATTTATAGGATAGACAGGACCTTTGAAACCTCCGTCCAAAATGTTTTTCAATACTGCATGTCCTACTTTTAGCGGATTACTCGAGGCACCGACAACTGCAATGGATTTCGGATATAGTAATTCTTTAAAACTCATTTTGCCAATCTTTAAATATCATTATCATCTTTATATTTAGAATCCTATGTTCATAAAAAAAACAACATTAAGTAAGAATTGTTCCGACATAGTTTAACGTATATTTCATATTAATCGGAAAAACGATTATGTCAAGAACGAAAACACAAAACTATAAATATTTGCACAAGAATTCTGTTTTTTGTGTTTTCTAAGTTTAAATTTCGCTTTAGGTAATCGAGTCATAAGTCACGAGTCGTGAGTTATGAGTCAAAACAAAAAAAGCAAAATAAATCCGTGTAAATCTGCCTGCCTTGTAGGGAGGAACGACTGGACCAGGGTGTTAATCTGCGTCCAAACTTTAGGATTTTGGATTTAGGGGTTGGGATTTAGTTAAAACAAAAAATATCCTGTTAATCCTGTTTGATCTGCGTCCTATTATTTTTGTGTCTTAGTGTCTTCGTAGCAACTTAGGTTTTAGTTAAAACAAAAATTAAAATCTCTGTGTTCTCTATGTTCTTTTGTCTTTCTCTGTGTCCTCTGTGGTAATTTTTTTTAGTTACGACTTTGGACTTCGGACATTGGACGAAATATTATGACTTATTATGAACAAATTTCTCTAAAGTTACAAAAATTACAAATTCTCTCGTTTGAAGTTTTTTTAAAATTTTCTCTTCCTATAGGTATATTTTCCGAAACATCTTCGCAAAATGAATGCATTTCTTCTGTTTCTTTTTGTACGGTATGGATAAAGTTTTCGACTTGGTAGTTTTTAAATTGCATTTCCTTTTCTCTGTAAGTAGGGTCGAGGTATGCTGAGATTACTGAGAAATTTTCCGGCTTCTTTTTAAAGTGGTAGGATGCCCAGCAAACATATCCCGTTAACTGTTTATCATGTTTCTTTCTGTCTTCCTTTCCTGTTTTCCAGTCAATTATATAAGTTTTTTCGTCAAATGGGAAGAGAAAATCAACTTTACAATATGTTTTCATGCCGTCAAGGCGAAATTCTCCGTAGCCCGGAGGTTCAATAATCCATTTATGTTTATTTTTTACTGCTTTTTCTATTATCCATCCGAATCTTTCACTATTTAGAAGATTTTGAAGATTCTTTTTTATTGATGAAAATAATTCTTTTGTATTGATTTCTCCCGTTTCTTCGTAATAAACTTCTGAAAATGTATTACTCTTACAGTATTTTTCGGTTTCCTTTTCAGTGAAAGCTAAAAAACGTTCCCGATCGACTGTACTTTCAGATTTCAAAAGTCTTTCAAGTAGGGTAGCAATAACATTATGGGTAATTATTCCGACGGCAAGAGGAATTGAAATAAGAGCTTTTAGTTCTTTAATTTTATATTCCGAATAATCGGTATCGAATTTTGGGTAGTATGTATAAAAGTATTGCCTCTTGCATATTTTAAAAGTTTCGTATCTGCTCAGGGACCACCCAAGAATAGGCGTATATTCAAATTTTTTAATCAATTTAAACCTCTTTTCATTATTGAATTCTAAGATGTATGTAAAAAATGTCAATGGCTAGGGTGCAAGGGAGGCAATTAGGATGTTAGGAGGTTGGGAAGTTAAAAACAAAAATGTTTAGTGCTTTTCGTGTATTTCGTGGTTGAAAATATATATTTAAAGGGTTTGGTTGGATGATTTTGTGTTAATCTTGTGTAATCTCGTGGTTACATTTTTTACTGTTAGTCAAATTTTTGCATTGACAAAAGGTGGATATTCTATTATAATCACAATTATGAAAATGGCAGAGCGTTTTACAAAAGTAAATTATTACTTGGAAAATAGATATAATATAGCTAATTTTGTTTATAATATATACTCGCTTTCTAAGCCCTTAGTTAGGAGAGTTCCAAACCCCATAAATTGAGTCCCCCATGTTGAAAAACCCCTGTAGGTTTAATTTCCTTAATTAAAGATGGGTTTTTGATTGTTGATTATAATTTTAAGTGATGTTTAACAAAGGAAAACAGGAGGGTAACATGTTTAAAAAAACCTTATTAGTATTGTTAAGTGTCCTGATTATTTCAGGTGTTTGCTTTGCGCAGGAAGAAGCTGCCGAGGAGTCGATGGAAGATTCGACTGCTGCTGTAGTAGAAGAGTCGACATTGGTTCTGGAAGATATCCAGATCTGTTCTGCAATTGAAGATAGGCAGCCGTCAGGTGTTGGCACTGTTTTTTCCGACGATTTAGACAAAATATACTGTTTTACAAAGATTGTCGGAGCGTCAGATACTGCATTAGTAAATCATGTATGGTATATGGGCGATCAGCAGTTAGTGAGTGTTAGTTTATCGGTAAAATCTGCGTCCTGGCGTACCTGGAGTTCCAAAATGCTTGATATGGGGTTAGGCAAAGGACATGTGGAAGTAGTTACGGAAGGCGGAGATGTTTTAGGAAAGGCCCAATTTGAGATACAGGCAGCAGAAGAGGCAGTTGAAGAAGCGGAAGAAGCAGTTGAAGAAGCGGAAGAAGCCGAAGAGACTGAAGGAACTATGGAAGACTCGACTGAGGAGATGACTGAAGACGTAGAATAAGAACTAATTAGAGTTCAAAATATAAGCCGCGGTATTTTATAAGTACCGCGGCTTTTTATTTATCATTTTGATTTTTAATATTTGATTTTTAAATTTTGGAGGGTTGGGTTGTCTGTGGTTAAAACAGTCCCGTTATATTTCCTTCCTCGTCAATATCAATATTTTCTGCTGCAGGATTCTTTGGCAGTCCGGGCATAAGGAGGACATCTCCGGTTATTGGGATAAGGAAGCCTGCACCTCTTGAAATTTTTATTCCTCTTACCGTTACTATAAAATCTTCAGGTCTGCATAAAAGTTTAGGATCATCGGAAAGGGATTTTTGAGTTTTGGCAATACAGATCGGAAGTTTTTCTAAACCTAATTTTTTAATAAGATTAAGGTCTGATTTTCCTTCTTTGGTGAATTCTACTGCTGCAGCACCATAAATTTCTCTTGATACAATTTCGATTTTCTTTTGTACTGACTCTTCAAGAGAATAAAGCGGTTTAAAGTTTCTTTTACCAGAGACTTTATCGATAACTTTTTCGCCTAAATCAAGGCCCCCTTCACCGCCTTTTTCGTGAACCTCAACTATTGAGGATTCTATACCTTTTGAATTGGTGAATTCTTTTATAGCTTCGATTTCCGCATCAGTATCGTGAGCGAATTTATTTATAGCAACTATTGCCGGGACAGCGAATTTTTTAATGTTTTCCAGATGTTTTTCAAGATTTGGCAGACCGTTTTTTACTGCTTTAGGGTCGGCTTCTTCAATATTTTTTAAGTTTTTTCCTCCATGATTTTTTAATGCTCTTGTAGTTGCGACAAGAACAACTACTTGGGGACTTAGGCCTGATTTTCTTGCCACGATATCGAAAAATTTTTCTGCGCCCAGATCAAACCCAAAACCGGCTTCAGTTACCACGTATTCGCAAAGTTTTAAGCCCAATTTCATAGAAAGAACTGAGCAGGTACCTTGTGCGATGTTGGCAAAAGGTCCACCGTGGACAAGCGCAGGCGTACCTTCTGTTGTCTGGACTAAATTTGGTTTTAAAGCGTCTTTTAACAAAGCTGTGGTAGCACCTTCAATTTTTAAATCTTTCAAATAAACCGGCTCTTCATCATAAGTAAAACCTAATAAAACATTGGAAAGCATTTCTTTTAATTCGCCGTAATCTTCGGCAAGACACAGAATAGCCATAATTTCTGAAGAGGCTGTAATTTGGAAGAAAGATTCTCTCGGGATACCGTGAATTCTTCCTCCGAGGCCTATTATGATATCTCTCAGGGAGCGATCATTCATATCCATTACTCTGTACCATTTTGTTCTTCTTGGGTCAAGTCTTGGTTCTTTTCTCTGATATATATGATTGTCTAAAACTGCCGCAATAAGGTTATGAGCACTCTCAACAGCTCTCATATCACCGGTAAAGTGCATATTTATTTCTTCCATGGGGAGAACCTGAGCGTATCCTCCGCCTGTTGCTCCTCCTTTTCTTCCGAATAAAGGTCCGAGTGAAGGTTCTCTTAAGGTTACAATTGAAGATTTTCCAAGTTTGTTTAAGCCGAGGGATAATCCTATGGAAATTGTAGTCTTTCCTTCGCCTGCGGGAGTCGGAGTAATTGCGGAAACTAAAATTAATTTACTGTCTTTTCGTTCTTCTTTACTGTTTAAGGCTTTGATTTTGATTTTTGCTTTGTGGTTTCCGTATAACTCTATGTCTTCTTCTTTAAGCCCTAAGTTTTTAGCAACTTCAGAGATATTTTTTAATTTTATTGATTTTGCTACCTTTATATCATTATTCATATTAACTTCTTAAAAGCTTTTCCTCTTGACTATATTAATTTCTTTATTATATAATTAAAAGATTTTTTATATTAAAGATAATTACAGATTTTGCAAGTGTGGAATAAAGATTACAGGAGGAATAATGCATGATATTATTGTTGTGGGTGGAGGTATTATTGGGGGGGCGGCGCTGTATAATCTTCTACAAAATGGATATAAGGGTAAGGTTCTGGTTTTGGAAAGGAATAACGCCCTTGCTCAAGAATCAACCTCTCTTTGTGCGGGCGGTATGAGAAATATTTGGTCAACGGAAGTAAATATGAAGATGACCTGTTATTCGATAGAGCATTATAAAAACTTCAGGGAAAATTTTGGAGTTTCGATTGGGTTCAAACAAAATGGTTATCTTTTCACCTATTATGAAGAAAATTGGCAGAATATTTTGGATTTTAAACCTAAGTGGGATGAAGCGGGTGTGAATGTGGAATTAATTCCTCCTGAAGATATTGCCAATATTGTTCCGTATTTTAGACCTGGAGTAAACCATCTTAAAGATGATATCTTGAATATGGTTCCTGTTTCTCCGATTGTTGGAGGACTTTTGGGTAAAGATTGCGCGATATTTAATGCTACAACTCCAGCTCAGACTTATTTCGATTTCTCAAAGGATAAATATCCTGAGAAGATCGAGATAAAATTAAATAAGGAAGTAGAAAAAATAATTATTGATAATGGAAAAGTTAAGGGAGTAATTACTCGGGATGGAGAAAAAATACCCGCCGGTGCAGTCCTCTTAACTGCCGGAGCATGGTCAAGACAAATATTGGATAACTCTAATGTTCCCGACGATTTATCTATTCCCGTGGTTCCTATCAAGAGAGTTTTATATGTTATATCATCACCAATAAATGAGAAGGACTATAGTAAGATTCCTTTAACTATCATAGATAATGGTGTTTATTTTAGACCGGAGGGAGATAATTTGGTTGCCGGAAGAGCAGATGAAAAACAGGCGCCGGGTTTTAATACAGAACCGGTCAGGTCTTATTATGAAGATTTTATGAATCTTTATCTACAGGTCAGGATTCCGGGTTCCGAGTATTGCCGGATTCAAAATATGTGGGGAGGGTTGTATGCTGTTAACACGGAAGACCATAACGCTTTAATAGGAGAGCATCCTGATTTTGAAAATTTATTTATATGTACCGGTTTTAGTGGACATGGTGCTATGGAGGCACCGGCTGCGGGTTTGTCAATTGCGGAAATAATAGAGAATGGAGAAGTTAGAACTATCCCTGAAGTCGGGTTACTTAATATCCAGCGTATCAGGGACAGAAAACTTATAAAGGAAACGATAGTCTTATAATACGCTAGTAGCTTTTCGCCATTCGCTTTTCGCATTAAACTCATCCCTACAACACCCAAATCTTAAAATTTACCACGAAGGACACAAAGAGCACAAAGTTATTTATTTGTTTTTTAAGCTAACAGCGAAAAGCAAAATACTAATAGCTATTAGTATAAAGTCTTGACAATCGGTATATTTTCAATAATATACAGATATGAAGGATGTTGCTATAGAGGGGGATTTATTATATTTCTCAATAAAGGAGATATTTTATTTGCTTTCAAGGTTTAAGAAGACCGGTCGTTTAATTGTTAAAGAGGAGGGAAACGTTTACGTTTCAGATGGTAAAGTTTTACATGCTGAAATGGATAACCGAGAGGGACTTGAAGCTTTTTTCTCTATTGGAATGAAGAAAGAAGGTAAGTTCGTTTTTCAGCCTGATGAAAAACCTGCTGTAAACACTATTTTTCAACCACTTGCAGAATTGATAGATCAAATAGAGACAAGAGAAGCTCAGTTTGATGAGTTTGAAAAGGATCTTCCTCCTGGTTCAATTATTCCTCAGAAGTCTTCAAAAACCCCGGAAGGGGATAAAATTATTCTCAAAAAAGATGAATGGAAAGTTTTAATTTTGGCGGATGGGAAGAAAAAGCTCTCCGAAATTATTAGTTTGAGTCCTCTTCCCGAGCTGGATACTTTGAAAGCATTATCCTGGTTGTTTAAAGAATCTTTACTCTATAATCCTGAAGAAAGAAAGCGAGTCCTGGAAGATGGGATCAAAAAAACGAATATGTTTTTGAAAGCTTTTGGTGATGGTCCCTGGCTTTCCGGGCTGGATGAACTGATTGAAGAATATGGCGTAAAAGATGCTGTTTCTTTTAACGGAAAAAGTTTTAATATAAATAATAAAAAGTTTTCTTTAGATCTTGAAAAAACAAAAGAATTTTTTTCCGAGATTCTCAATTCCCTTGAAAAAAAGGCTATTGAGGCGCTCGGCAAATTGTTGGTAAATAAAAAAAAGAAGGAACTAAAAAATGAGCCCTGACATTCCGTTAGATGAATTAATGAAAATCCCTGATATTAAGGGGTTCGCTCTGGTTTCTTCTGAAGATGGTTCTATTTTGAAAAGTGGTGGAATAACCCCGGGTAACGTTGATGATCTGGTGGCTTTTACCGGTTCTGCTGCTGAAATTATGGCTGAGGCTTGCAATGTTGGTGATATAGAGTCAATTAAGGGAGTTGGTAGAGAGACTCTTGTTATTTTGCCTTTCGATAAAAATTATTTGGGTCTTGTGTTGGAGCAGAATACCGAAAATATAGAAGAGAAAATAAGGGGAAGTCTTGGAGAGTTGAAAAAGGACGTAGATTCGGGAATTGGGAAACTCTTTAGGGATAGAGCGGAGCAATTGAATATGTTGCTGAGAGAGTTCGTTGAAAATTCAGACCCTGAGATGTGGAAAGGATATATATCAAGTGGTCTTTCTGCTCTTTCTAAGGAAGGCAAGGTAAGTAGTTTAATCAAGCTTGAAGGTTTGGAATTGAATGTCAATACAAATGTGGAAAGTTTAAATAGAGATGAGATAAACAAATTCATGAAATTATTGTTGGACTTTATTGTTAAGAAAGCGTTGAGTGAGTTTGGGAAACAGCAGACAAAAATGATTGTTCAAAAAGTCATTAGAGAAATTAGCGAGAAGAATAAAGGATGATAGATTTAAAGGAATTAAAAAACAATTTTAATTTAGAAGCAACGTTTAATTTAGGCGAACCGAAAGAGTTTATTGGGGAGTTTGAAGGGGGAAAGGAAATTTTAGATAGAATTAGTCTTGTGTTGACTCAAACTTTTGATGCGATAGGATCATTACCTTTTCGACAATTAATTGTTAAGGGTAAGAACAAAAAAGTAGTTATAATTTATTATAGAAATAATTTTTTCGGAATAGTTGCAAATAAAGATGCGAATATTGAGAATATTTTAAAGTATATTTACGAGAAAGGAAGTGTATTGAAGCCAAGAACGAAGGTAATAGAGAAAAAGCCGGAAAAGGCCATTGTTGAAAAAGTTGAGACGATAGAAGCGGAGGTAGAGGAAAAAAAGGAGATAGAAAAAAAAGAAGTAGAAACTGCTGCAAGCGAAACGAAAGAAATACCAAAGAAAGAAGTAGAAGCAAAGGTAGAGAAAGAAGAAGTGGCGATTGGGGAAGAAGAAACGGAAAAGGGAAAAACGGAAAAGGTAAAAACAGAAGAGATAAAAAAAGAGAAAGTAAAAGCCGAGGAGATAAAAGAAGTCAGTGTTCAGAAAGAAATTCTCAGTACAAAAGTTATAGATTATATTGAAGAAGTAGCAGGTAATTATCTTGGTGATTTTTCTTTAGATATAGTTTCAAATGTAATCGACGATAGTGGTATAGATAGAAATAAACCAACTAAAGATCAGGTCTTAGGGATTTCTCAATCGCTTAAAGACGCAGCATCTTTAATAATTGGTCCTTCAAAAGCTAAAAAATTAAAAGAAGACATTTTGAAGAAGATAGAGGAGGTAGAATGAATTTATTTTCGTTATTTTTGGTTTCCTTACCGGAAGAGATTACTAGAATGGCATCTTTGAATAGTTGGATAATGATTGTTGCGGCAGGTTTTTTGTGGATTACGTTTGTCCTTTTTGGGATAATTGCTAAAAGATATGAAAAGGTTTTGAGAAAAAAAACAGAGTGGCAATTTATTATTATAGCTCCTTCGGGCATTCTTGTATATGCTATTTTACAATTACTTTCAGTATTTGAAGGTAACTTGAAAATGCCGGTTAATACCGGACGAATTGCATATTCGCTGTTCTTTATTTCGGGTATTTTATCTTTACTCGGAGCGCTGCGTTTTAGAAGAGTGGTAAGTCCAAGAAGGGGAGGTTTTAAATGAGAGTCGATATCCCTTTTGAGATTCTTTTTGCCATAGGTATACTTATTTTTACGTTATCTCTTTATGTTTATGGATTGATTATAAAAAGGCTTCTTCCTCTAATCGAGAGAAAGGGAATATGGGTTTTGCCTATTATGGGTTCTTTTTTTCTTGTTTTATCAGCAGTTATCCATTTTTATCGTATTCTATACTTTGGTAGGAATCTTTCTATTGCGGATCCGGCAGACCTTTTTCCTTTAATTAAAGGAATGTTGAGTACTAATTCATTTGAGGCTTTTTCAATTCTTGGGGCTGCGCTCTTGACACTTATGGGAATCACTGTATATTATCGGTGGATTTCTAGATAGGTTTGGAAGGTTAGTTGTTTTTATGTATGTTAAAATGTTAGCTACTTATAGCAATCAATAAAAGGAGGTTATATGCAAGGTGCTATTGAATTTTTCCATCAAGGTAAATGGGCTATGTATCCACTGCTTATTTGTGCAATCATTGGTTTTGCTTATATTATTGAGAGAATGATAACTTTTGCTCGTTTGAGGGTAGATCCTGAAGATTTTGCCGAAGATCTTGTAGAGATATTTAGAAAGGACGGTGCTTCTACTGCGATTGAGTACTGCCGGCAATTTCCTTCTCCAGCCGCACGTGTTTTTGGACCTGCGATAGAGAAATATAAAGATAAAAAATCTAAAGACAAACAAGTTTTTGAAGAAGTTATGACAAGGTATGCCACAAGAGAGTTAGCTTTTCTTGATAGAGGGATGTTGATTCTTGCTTCCCTCGCCAATATCGCTCCGATGCTTGGTTTTCTTGGAACGGTTTCCGGGATGATAAACGCTTTTAATTCAATAGCTTTAGCTGGAACTGTTGAGGCTACTCTGGTTGCTGCAGGTATTTCGGAAGCGCTTATTACAACCGCAACAGGATTGGCGCTGGCTATCCCAATTTCGGGTGCACATGCTTTCTTTACTCAGAAAGTAAATGGATTTACCCGTTCTATGGAGGAAGGTGCTGCCGCTTTGATGGATACTTTATTGGAGGCATAAGTGAAACTTCATGAAAAGAAGAGAAAAGGTGCCGAGATACCAACTGCTTCAATGGCAGATATCGCTTTTCTCCTTTTGATATTCTTTATGGTCACTACTGTGTTTGCAAATGAAGTTGGACTGCAAATTATGCTTCCGGAAAAAGGACAGGAAGTTAAAGTTAAATCTGAAAATATTCAGAGAATTTATGTAGAAGAAAAGGGTAAAATAAGACTTAACGGGGTGGAAGTCAGTCAGGATGAATTAGTGGATGAAGTAAAGAAAATCCTTTCAGGGAATGCGGATGCGATTTTCTCCATAAAAACTCATCCTGTAGCGAAGTATGAGTATATGGTGAATGCTTTAGACAAATTGAGATTGGCAAATGCTGAGAGATATTCCTTAGCGCCTTCTTCTGAAGAATGAGGTATAAGTTATGAAGTTACATAGGGAAAAAGTAAGCGCTTCAATTCCAACTGCCTCAATGGCAGATATCGCTTTTCTTCTTTTGATATTCTTCATGGTTACCACTACCTTCAGAGCGGAGACGGGTCTCAGGGTAATTATCCCCCAGGTTGAAGCTGCCGAAAAAATGCCTGCCAGGAATTTAACTCATATCTGGATTTCGACAAATGGTCTTGTTTCTATTGATGATGCGCTTATCCCTACGGAAAGAATATCCGATATAATGACAAGAAAGAGACAGATAAACCCGGATATAATTGTTTCTGTTAAATGTGATAAGGCTACCGGTTATAAGTTTGTGGAAGATGTATTGAACGAGTTCGTAGAAGCTTCAGTTTTGAGAATTCATCTTGCCGCAAGGAAGAAAAGGGGCTGATATATATATGAGTGAAAAAACTGCCGATTTAAAAAAACAGTATCCCCTTAATATAAGGGTTGGTTTTTTGATTGCACTTGTGTTATTGATTCTTGGTTTTGTTTTTATACCTGAAATTAAGAGTCAACCTTATAAACCTACAGTTACTAGAGCAATAAGAGTTGATAAGCTGCCGCCTCAGCTTCAGAACATTGTGAAGCCTCCACCTCCCCCTAAGCCTAAAATGCCTGTGGCCGCTAAGAGTGATGAAGAGGTAGAGGCGCAGACTATTGACAAAACGGACTTTGACGGGCTTGAAAAGAAAAAAGCTGATGTAGAATTTGCCCCGCCGATATTTGTTGCTTACGAAGTGGCTCCAAAACCTTTGAATGAGAAGATAATGCAGGGTATCTATCCTCAAGTGGCAAGAAAATTAGGGATAGAGGGAAAGCTCTTTCTTGAATTATGGATAGATGAGAAGGGAAAGGTTAGAAATGTTATTATAACGAAGCCCTTATATCCCGCTATCGATAAAGTTGCAAAAGAAAAAGCTTATCAGTTAAGATTTACTCCTGCTATGCAGAGAGATAAACCGGTAGCAGTCCGTCTTGCATATCCAGTCATCTTTCGGCTGGAAGATTAAAAGGAAATATTTTAATAACAAAGGGGCTCAGGTTCAGAGCCCCTTTAAATTTTGAATAGTGTCATTAGAAATTTCTGATTCTATAAAATGGGTTAAAGGAGTTGGTCCGAAAAAAGCAGAATTGCTTTCCGGGTTAAATATAATTACGGTAAAAGATTTTCTCTATCTTTCCCCCAGAAGATATTTAGATAGAAGTGTTATAAAACCTATAAAAGATATTAGAGTTAATGATGAAGTAACTGTTGAAGGAAAGGTTGTTTCTGTCAATTCCAGGAAAACCAGAAAGGGGAAACTGCTTTGTGATGTTGCCCTTTATGATGGTACAGGAATTATTATTGGGAGGTGGTTTAATCAACCCTGGGTTAAAGAGAGATTTACCGGTGGCGATAGTGTTTTTTTTAGCGGAAAGGTTGAATTTTTTAAGGGGATATATATTTTAAATCCCGATTATGAGTTTCTGAGTGAAGAAGAAACCGAATTAATTCATACAGGAAGAATTATCCCTATTTATCCTTTAACGAAAGATCTTGGGCAGAGATTTATGAGAAGAACAGCAAGTTATATTCTTCAATACCTGTTGGATAAAATTGAGGATCCATTGTCTTTAGATATGAGGAAAAAATATGATTTAATTTCTTTAGATAAAGCATTATCCGATCTCCACTTTCCGGAGAATAGGAGTATTTTGGTCAAAGCAAGAGAAAGACTCTCTTTCGATGAACTTTTTTATCTGCAATTGTTTCTTGCTCTTGAGAAAAAGAAAATAAAAAAGGAAAAGGGTGTTGTTTTTAATGCGAAAGTTAAATTAGAGAAAGATTTTATAAAAACTTTACCTTTTGAATTAACTTCTTCCCAGGAAAAAGCGCTTTCTGAAATCAAAAAGGATATGAGTGAATCTTATCCAATGAATAGACTTCTTCAAGGTGATGTCGGATCGGGCAAGACAGTGGTTGCTATAGCGGCGATGCTTATTTCGTTAAGTAATAAATTTAATGTTGCTTTTATGGTACCGACAGAGGTGCTTGCCTATCAGCATTTTTCCGTAATGGGTAAATTTTTATCGGGTTTATCTGTTCCTATATGGCTTTTAATAGGTAATATGAATCAGGCCAAAAGAAAAAAAATTTTAAGTGAAATCGCTGAGAAGAAAGGTATTGTTTTGGGTACCCACGCGTTGCTTGAGGAAGATGTTCGAATACCGGATTTGGGATTAGTAGTAATTGATGAACAGCACCGTTTTGGCGTTAATCAGAGAGCCAGGATAAAGAGGAAAGGCAAACCCAATGTTCTTGTTATGTCAGCCACACCGATTCCAAGAACTCTTGCCCTCTGCATTTACGGAGAGTTGGATGTTTCTTCTATCGATGAGATGCCCTTGGGGCGAATTCCTTCTAAAACGAAGTGGGTCAGGAAATCAGGGAAAAGAGCTGAGGTCTATAATTGGGTTAAAGAAAAAATTAGTAAAAGTGGTTGTAAGGCTTATATTGTATTCCCTCTTATTGAAGAATCTGCGAGTTTGGATTTACGCTCGATAGAGGAAGAAGCGGAAAATATTAAAAATAATTTTTTTTCGGGTTTAAAAGTTGCTATTTTGCATGGTAGGATGAAGAGCGAAGAAAAGGACGAATTAATGAGAGGATTTAAAGGAGATAAAATTGATGTGCTGATTGCGACTACCGTTATTGAGGTTGGTATAGATGTCCCTGAGGCTAATATTATGGTGGTAGAGAATGCCGATAGATTTGGACTTGCGCAGCTTCATCAGCTGAGAGGAAGAATTGGTAGGGGAGATGCACCATCATATTTTATAATGATTGCGGAAGAAGCGAATATTACAGATAAGGCTATATTGCGGCTTAATACTCTTGAGAAGGTTTCTTCAGGTTTTAAGCTATCCGAGGTTGATCTAAACTTGAGAGGTACCGGGGAATTCTTTGGAGTGAGGCAGCATGGTTTCCCCGATTTCAAATTTTTTGATCCTTTAACGATGCGAAATATGATTGGTTGGGTTAGAAATGCTGTAAAAACTGTAATTGAAGAGCATCTTGAGAATAATTTTTTGGATGAAATTAATAAAATTAGAAATAAAGCAGAATTCCTGGATGTCGGATAAATAATGGAACTTTAGGGTGTTAATTTCTGTCTTAGTGTTTAGCGATTAGAGGGTACCGAGTAGGATTTTTGAAGATTTAGGGTGTATTAAGCGATTAGCAGTAGGCGATCCGCTGCTTTTTTTTATTGTTTTTTGAAAATTAGATTTTTACACTATTGTATTAATCTTTATTTGTTTATGGTTTGAAGATTTGGGATATAGCGGCTTGGGGTTGACATTAGGAGGTTTTTTATTATCTTATCCCTGAAAACAAAGTTATGCACTGGTTAAAATTGAAAGGAGGATTTATAATGAGAAAAATAGTTTTTTCATTTTTAATTCTAATGATAATATCCCCTTTAGCTACTTTTGGTAGTTCGCTTGAAGCTGGAGCTGTTTTTATGATGATTTTTCCCGGTTCAAGAGCGACTTCGATGGCTGGGGCTTTTACTGCTTCAGAAGGAGATGTTTTTTCTTCTTATTATAATGATGCTGCTTTAGCTTTTGGAGATACCAGACAGATAGGTCTACAACATGCTAACTGGTTGCCTGGTTTGTATCCTGGTATGTATTATGAATATTTAACTTTGTTGCTTCCTGTAGGTGAAGATTTAAATTTAGATTTTGCGTTGACCTATCTTACCACAGGTAAAACTGAGACCGGGGATACGTCTTTTACGGCGTCCTGGGCGACATATGATATTGCTTTTAAAGTCGGAGGTTGTTTGCAAATGTCTGATAATTTAGGTGTAGGCATTGGAATGAAGTATATATATTCGTTCCTGGCGCCCGAAAGTGTACTCAGGTGGTTATCAGATATTACCGGAACTTCAATGTCTGGGGGAACCGGACAGGCGTGGGCTTTAGATCTTTCTTTATTGTATGTATGGAATAATTTTATTGGTGTTGAGTTGTTTGGCATGGAGTGGCTTAAGACGCTTAGATTTGGCGCATCTTTTCAGAATATAGGACCGGACATCAGCTATATAGACAATGGAGAATCTGATCCGCTTCCAAGAACAATGAGGTTAGGTCTTTCATTTGAACTTTTTGATGAAAAAGCTCATAAATTGAATTTAAACATGGATTTAATTAAAATTCTTATAGGTGTTGAGTATACGGACTTTCAGGAGATATGGCAAGATTCATGGAAAGCGGCAGGGATGGAATATACCATTAATGATCTCTTTTCGTTAAGACTTGGTTATTTTTTAGATAGAGTTGGCCAAAGAGAAGGGCCGACTTTTGGGGCAGGATTTCAACATAATAAATTTCATTTTGATCTTTCCGTCGATCAAGAGATATATGGCTTTGAAACGGCAAACTATAGAATCTCAGCTCAATATTCCTTCTGATGGACTAATTTTAGTAAATAAACCTCCAGGAATGAGGACGACGGAACTTTTAAATAAAGTTAAGTCTCTGTTGTCGTTAGAAAAGGCTGGGCATGGAGGTACTCTGGATCCTTTTGCCGAAGGTTTAGTATTGATTCTTTGTGGCAGGGCAACGAAATTAATGGATTATGTTGGAGATGAAAAAGAATATATCGGCACTATGAAATTAGGTGTTGTTACAGATACCGATGATCCTGATGGAGAGATTATACAAGAGAGAGAAGTCCCCGAATTATCAGAAGAAGAAATGAAGAAAGTTCTTTCTCAATTTGAGGGTTGTTTTAATCAGGTCGTTCCTCTGTACAGTGCTGTGAAAAGGGGTGGAGAACGATTGTATAATAAAGCAAGGAAGGGAGAAAAAGTCGAGAATTTACCTTCTAGGAAAGTTTTGGTAGAAGAGATCGAGTTACTTGATTTTTCCCCCCCATTAGTAAAATTCAGATGTTTGGCTCATCGCGGTACGTATATGCGCTCTTTAGCCAGGGATGTTGGTGAAATCCTTGGTTGTGGCGCACATTTATGTGAGTTGATACGCCTGAGAGTTGGGCCTTATACCATTGATAATTCTGCGACACTTTCTGATATTAAAAAAGGAGATTTTGAAACAATTGAATTCCGGAAAGCTCTACCTCATTTAAAACCAATAACTCTTAGAGAAGATGGTATATGGGATTTTGTCCATGGCGGTAAGGTGCGAGGGTTCTATCCGAAGGGTTTATATCAGGTGAGGGATAATAGAGGAAATCTTTTGGGAATAGGTAAAGGTGAAATTTATGCGGTGCAACCAATTAAAGTATTCTGTAATAAATAATTTAGATGAACTTGCCCGGATTTCCGGTTTCCTTGCAATGGGAAATTTTGATGGTGTTCATCTTGGACATCAACAGTTAATTAAAGAAGGAAGAAAAAGAGGAGATGTTTCGGTTCTTACTTATGAGCCTCACCCTTTGATTACACTAAATAAAGCTCGAGAACCTTTTTTGTTGACTACTTTAAGCGAAAGAATATCATTATTGGACGATTTTCCAGTAAAGGAAATAATTGTTCTTAATTTTGATTCTGAGATAGTTCAAATGTCTCCGGAAGATTTCGTAGAAATTATTATAAAAGAAAGATTAAATCCGGATGGAGTGATAATAGGTTTCGATCATCATTTCGGAAAGGATAGAAAAGGAGGGGCTGACTTTCTTAAGAAAATGGGAGAAAAGTTAGGGTTCGAAGTAATTGTTTTTCCTGAGGTAAAAATAAATAATAAAAAGGTCAGAAGTTCTGAGATCAGAAAGTTATTAAAAACCGAAAAAATGGATAGTGTATATAAGATGCTTGGTCATCCTTATTTGATTGAAGGTAAAGTAATTAAAGGTGATGGGGTAGGTAGTTCTCTTGGTTATCCTACTGCTAATATTCAATTGGATTCTAAGTATAAATTACTGCCAGGCGAGGGATTGTATTCCACGATTGTTAAGGTCCTGGATGAGAAATTTCCGGCAATGCTTTATATTGGATCGTCTCCTACGTTTGGAATAAATGATGTCAAGATAGAAGTTCATATTATGGGTTTTTCAGAGGAAATATATGGAAAGAAAATAAAGTGTTATGTTTATTCATTGATAAGAAAGAAAAAGTTTTTTTCATCTAAGCAATCTTTAAAAGAAAGTATAGGTAGAAGTAAAGAAGAAACGTTAAAAAGTCTTAAGGAGGTTTATAAATGGGAATCACAACTAAGAAAAAGCAGGAATTGATTAAGAAATTTAGTCGACATGATAAAGATACAGGCTCTCCTGAGGTCCAGATTGTTTTGATCTCAGAGACAATAAAAGAACTGACTGAGCATTTAAAAGAACATAAGAAGGATTATCATGCTCAGAAAGGATTGTTGGATCTGGCTTCGAAAAGAAAAAAACTGCTTAATTATCTGCGAAGAAAAGATTATAAGAAATTCAATGAAGTTGTAAAAACATTGAAACTTCGAGTTTAGGGTGAAAGGGGGTTATTTATGGAATTTACAGATTCTTTAACAGTTGGAGATAAAGAAATCCGTTTCCAAACAGGTACAATAGCAAAACAGGCTTCAGGTTCAGTAATGGTTTCTCTTGGAGGTACTGTTGTTCTTGCCACTGCCTGTTCGAAACAGGAAGGAACAGAGGGTCTTCCCTTTGTCCCACTTGTTGTTGATTATTTGGAAAGGACATATTCGGCGGGTAAGATCCCCGGAGGGTTTTTTAAAAGAGAAGGAAAGCCTTCTGATAAGGAAATTTTAATTTCAAGAATGGTGGACAGGCCCATTCGTACACTAATTCCTGAAGGATATACTAATGAAACTCAGGTAGTCGTTATGGTCCTCTCACATGATCAGGAAAACGATACACATCCTTTAGCTATATCCGGGGCATCTGTGGCAATGGCGATTTCCGACATTCCTTTTAATGGTCCTCTTGGGGCAGTGAAAGTTGGATTGGTCGATGGCCAGTTTATAATTAATCCTTCGGTTGAACAGCTTACGATGAGTAGAATGGATATGGTTGTTGCGGGGACCTCAAATGCTGTTACCATGATTGAGGGGAAAATGAAGGATGTAGATGAGGATACCGTGTATTCCGGTATTGAAGTAGCGCATAGAGAGATACAGAAAATAGTTCAGTTTCAGAAAAAGTTGGTAGAAAAAGTCGGTAAACAAAAAAGATTTTTTGAACCTGTGAGTATACCGAATGAATTAATAGAAGAAGTCAGTTCAAGATTTGGCAGTTTTATTGATAAATTGAGTGCCACTCCTTCTAAAGAAGAAAGGCAGAACCTGAAAAGAGAAATCCTTGAAAACCTTAAGGAAAAATATGAGGAAGAACAATTGTGGCAGGTAGAGAAGGTTATAGATGATAAACAGAAAAAAAATATGAGAAATATGATTCTTGAGCAGGGAAAAAGAATAGATGGTAGAAGGCTTGATGAGATTAGACCTATCGAATGTAAGGTTAAAGCCTTACCCAGACCTCATGGATCTGCTATTTTTAGAAGAGGGGAGACGGTTAGTTTATCGGCAGTAACTCTTGGATCAAAAAGAGATGAGCAAAAGTTAGATCATTTAATTGGCGAGAATTACAAGAGGTTCATGCTGCATTATAATTTTCCTCCGTTTTCGGTCGGTGAAGTACGCTTTATGAGAGGTCCGGGTAGAAGAGAAATAGGGCATGGGATTCTTGCGGAGAATTCTTTGTTGCCAATTATTCCCGTGGAAGAGGATTTTCCTTATACCATTAGACTTGTATCTGATATTCTCGAATCCAATGGTTCTTCTTCAATGGCAACGGTTTGCGCTTCTTCGCTTGCTTTGATGGATGCCGGTATACCCGTGAAAAAACATGTTGCCGGTCTTTCAATTGGCCTTATTAAGGAAGGCAATGAATATCGTCTTTTGACGGATATTCTGGGTGATGAAGATTATATGGGCGATATGGATTTTAAAGCCGCGGGAACTCGCGGCGGTATTACTGGTATACAACTCGATACTAAAATTCAAGATTTGACTCTGGATGTCGTGAAGGAGGCTTTGTATAGAGCAAGAGAAGGCAGGCTTGCAATACTTGAAATAATGGAGAAAACAATACCTGCCCCCAGAGAGGCTCTTTCTGAGTTTGCTCCAAGAGTTATAACCGTAGAAGTTCCTATTGAAAAGATAGGTAGAATTATAGGTCCTTCCGGGAAAACCATTAAAAAGATAGTTAGAGACAGTGGAGCTGAGGTCGAAATTGACGATGAAACCGGAGTTGTTACCATATTCGGAGACAACAAATTATCGGTAGGACAGGCTGAAGCAATGGTTAGAGGAGCTATAAAGGATGTTGAAACCGGCGAAGTATACGAAGGAGAAGTAAAAAAAGTTCTTCCTTTCGGTGCTATAGTATCGATTGGTGGTAGTAAGGATGGATTATTGCATATAAGTGAAATAGCTCACTACCATGTTAATAAGGTTGAAGATGTCATTTCTGTCGGGGATAAGCTTAGAGTCAAAGTGAAAAGAGTTGGGGATGACGGTAAGATTGATCTTTCCCGAAAAGCTCTTATCACAAAGGAAGAAGATAACGATAACGTAAAAGAAAATAACGATAGTTAGACTGACGTAGTTTTTGATCGAGGAAAAATTTTGGAAGGAAGGATTGTTTATGGAAGCGGAACGTAGAGTTTTAGGAATAGATGTTGGTTCTACTAATATAAAATCGGGGTGGGTTTTAAAAGGGGAGATAAGCGAGTTTAAAAATACCCCAATTAACCCTGATGAAATTGTGTCTGAACTGTTAGATATTATTAGAAGTTATACACTTGCGTCCGATTCTATTGTTGGTGTGGGTTTTCCCGGTTTTATCGCTGATGGAGTAGCACATAATCCTCCAAACCTTCCATCGGTTAAAGAGTTAGATCTTCAGAAAAAATTGCGTGAGGAAATTCATCATACCGTGTATGTTTTTAACGATGCCGATGCTTATATTCTTGGGGAAGCTCTTTTTGGTGCGGGTAGAAACAGTCGAATTGTGTTAGGTTTGACCCTTGGTACAGGAGTCGGTGGAGGTTTTGTTCGCGACGGAAAAGTATATACAGGTAGTCGTGGTTTTGCTTCCGAATATGGGCATATGACATTAGACCCCAATGGACCGTTATGTCATTGCGGTAAGAAAGGATGTCTTGAAGTTTTTGTTGGTAGTTATGGTCTTTCAAGCCGTTATGAAATTCTTTCAGGCGAGCAGTGTATTGTTAAAGAACTTTTCGATAAGGCTGGAAGTGGGGAAGAAACAGCTATAAAAGTGCTTAATGAATTTGGTTTTTATTTGGGTATAGGGATTAGAAATATGGTAGAAGCTCTGGATCCCGATATAGTTGTTTTGGGTGGTGGTATAACAAAAGCAGGAGATATAATTATTGAGTTGATCGAATCAAATCGATCTTCTTGCTCAAGACCATTTGAGGCTGTTAAGACAGTAATTGGAGAGTTACCGGATATAGCAGGAGCTATTGGGGCTGCTCACTGGGCCTCTCTAAAACATCAGCAGTAAATGGAAGAGGATTTCTGGAGCCATCTCGAGGATTTAAGAAAAAGAGTTATTATTTCCCTTTGTTTTTTCTTGATATCAACCGGTATTGTTTACCCTTTTTCCGGTAATATAATAAAGTTATTTACCGATTATGTCGGAAAAACGTATTTCTTTGCGCCGCAGGAAGCTTTATTTATAAGAATAAAAATTAGTTTTATGGTCGGTTTGGTTACTTCCCTGCCTTTAATGCTTCATCAATTGTATCTTTTTATCGTGCCGGCGTTAACTAAAGAAGAGAGAAGGTTTACTTCTCCTCTTCTTATATCTCTTGTTGTTTTTTTCTATGGTGGAGTTATTTTAGCATACTATATATTTTTACCGTACATTCTTAAAATGCTTCTATCTTTTCAAACCGATTTTATGATGCCTCTTCTTTCGACCTCAAAATATTTTAGTTTTATTCTCTGGATTTTAGCAGGGTTTGGTTTATCTTTCGAAATGCCTGTGGTTTTTTTCCTTTTAAGTAAATTAGGGGTGATTTCTCCCAGCATACTTGCTCGAAACTGGAGATTTGCAATAATTTTCATACTGATTTTCGCGGCTGTTATTACTCCTACCATTGATATAGTTACAATGCTTATAACAACTGTTCCTTTGTTTTTTCTTTATGTTATTTCGATAGGCGTTTCTTTTTTCGCTGTTAGGGGAAGAAAAACTGATTAGCTACAGAGAAACAAAGATAATGGGACGCAGATTAACGCAGATTAAAAAGGATCTTTTTTTTGTTTTTTTACTAAAACCTAATACCCAAAACATGAGGTCTAAATTTACCACAGAAAACACAAAGTATTTTATTGTTTACCACCCCACAGCCCGTTTTTTAACAACAAATAGCACAAATTTCACGAATAAATTAATTTTATTCTTTTTTTTCAATATTCGTGCTATTCGTGTGATTCGTTTTTACTCTTAGGTGTTGGGGGTAGGGATGTTTACTGGTATAGTATTACATTATTTGCTGAAAGAACTTGATTTAAAGGATAAAATAAAAATCGATGATATCCTCCGCAGCGGCAATGAAGTATCGATTGTTTCCGGGAGAAATATTTTAACCGCTAATCTGAACCGTCAATCCGCATATCTTTCTTTTAAAAAAATAAAAGGTCAGGGATATTTTTCCTCTGTGTTTAAAGGCAAAAAAATACTTAAAATCGAACAACTGGGTCTTGATAGAATTCTTATGATAAATCTTGAAGAAAATTTAAGAATCGTATTTGAACTCTTCGGAAGAAGAAGTGATTGTCTGTTTCTACAGGGTGAGGAAATACAGAGTTCTCTCAAAGGGTTCAAAAAAGGCACATATAAGCTTCCTTCGGTCCCAACGGGTCTAGATCTCTTAGGTGCTCACGAAAGCGAACTGATTGACGCAATAATAGCAGAAGAAAAAATAAACGGTTTGGCTGTTGGATTTATAAAAAGTTTAAGGCTAAAAGGTATTGAATTCGTTAATTCTTTTTCGATGCGAAAATTTGGCCCCACTGTTTTCGATGATATTCTTTCTCCTTATATCTTGCCCGAAGGCAAAAAATTCCAGAGTATGAATGAAGCTATAATATATTGTTTTGAGGAAAAAAATAGAGAAGAAGAAAAGAAAAGATTAAGAGAAATTATAGAAACCGGATTAGAGAAAAAAATACTTAAAAACGAAGAAATTTTGAGACAATTAAATGAAAGTAAAGATATTTCTATATACAAACAAAAGGGTGATGCCCTGCTTACTTATCAGGGAGATATCGACTTCTCAAAAAACAACGTAGTTGTTAATTATCTGGACAGGAAATTGGAAATCGAAATAGATTCTTCTCTTTCCGTGATGGAAAACGCGCAAGCTTATTTTGAGCTTTTTAAGAAAGAAAAAAGAAAAGCTAAAAGTGATGAACAAAGAAAAAGGAAAATAGTAAAAGAATTGAATGTTTTAATGAAAAAAAGAGAAAAACTAACAACCACCGATGACTTAACTGAATTTAAGGAATTTTATAAGAAAAAGAAAGAAGAAACCGAAGAAGAAGTAATCCCGTCTAAATTTCGTGTATTTACCACCAATAACGGCTATAAAGTTTTAGTCGGCAAGAGTGCCGAAGTTAATCATGAGCTCACCTTTTCTTTTGCCCGACCGTATGACATTTTTCTCCATGTTAAAAATGCTCCCGGTTCACATACAATCTTACGAGTAAAAGACAAAAATAAATTTCCGCCAATCGAAGATATTCATGAGGCGGCTTTCTATGCTGCAAGGTTCAGTAAATTAAAGCACTCAAAATCTGTTCCCGTCTCTTACGCGCAGAAAAGATACATACGAGGCTCAAAAAACCTTTCTAAAGGAACCGTTATAATGGAAAGGGAAAAGGTTGTGTATGTTAACCCAGTGATTAAACACGGAAGTGTTTAATCGGTTAGGTGGTTAGGTAGGTCGTTAGATCGTTAGGTGGGAAAAACAACCCAACGAACCCACGAGCCAACGAACCAACCAAAAAAGTAACAACGAATAGCACTAATATCACGAATAAAGAAAATTGTTTGTTTTAACTAAATCCCAATCCCTAAATCCAAAATCCTAAATATATTGACTTTTGAAATAATCTGATTATATTATCATAAGTAAATAAATAAAATGGACGAAGAATCACATTTTATACACCCCAATCCTTGTGGTTGGGCACTTTTACATAACCCCATTTTTATGAGCAACGATAAAAGCTCGAAAAAAACCTGGTTTCGTTTGCGGAATCAGAGTTTTTTTATATTTATGTTTTATCTTTCAAAAATCCGATTAAAAAAAATGTTTTTAAGGAGGTTTCATTAAAATAATGAAAAATTTTGTTTTAACTAAAGATAGTTCGATAAAAAAGAAGAAGAGAACAATTCATAAAATCCTTGGTCCTGTATCCAATCTTGAAGAGCATGTAAAGCCCGATTGGTGGCAGACGATATTTAATCCTTTTTATCTTAAAACTGACGGGGATGTGGTAAATAATGATAGAGCTACAAGAAAGGAAGTCGATTTGTTTGCCGATATTCTTAATTTTACGGCCGAAGATTCGATTCTTGATTTGTGCTGCGGACACGGACGTCATTCTCTGGAACTGACGCGAAGGGGTTTCAGGAACGTGCATGGATTGGATCGTTCCCGTTACCTGATTCGCAGGGCGAAAAACCAGGCGAATAGGGAAGGGTTGGGTGTTAAATTCAGAGAAGGCGATGCAAGGAATATGGTTTATCAGGATGATAATTTCGATTTTGGCTTGATATTGGGTAATAGTTTTGGGTATTTCGAAACGATAAAGGATGACCTTAGAGTTCTTAAAGAGATGTTCAGAAAAATAAAACCTCATGGCAAAATTCTTATAGACGTTACGGATGGAGATTTTATGAGGGATAATTTTCAGCCGCGTTCATGGGAATGGATCGATAAGAAAAGCTTTGTCTGCAGGGAACGCTCTCTTTCTCTCGATGGACAGCGTCTGATATCCAGGGAAATAATTTCCGATGTAGGAAGCGGTGTCGTAGTGGATCAGTTTTATTCGGAAAGGCTTTATAACAAAAAGAATCTCACTAAACTTCTTGAAGAAGTCGGTTTCTCCGATATAACTTTTCATGGTAAGATAAAAAGCGATTCCGAACGCAACCAGGATCTGGGAATGATGGAGAAAAGAATAATCGTAACCGCGGTCGCGTTGAAAGATTGGGCTCCGCGCAAAGTTACCGCCAAACAGGCAACCAAAAATGTGGTTGTGCTTTTCGGAGATCCGAGAAAAAATGACCCTGTTAAACCGCTTGGTGTATTCAGTGATGACGACTTTTATACCATCGACCAGCTTAAAGGTGCTTTAAAAGAGATAGAAAAAGAACACAATTATCGTTTTTCTTATCTTGATAATCATGATACTTTTATTCCCGATTTGCAAAAACTGAAACAGAAAAGTGAAGTTGATTATGTTTTTAATCTTTGCGATGAAGGTTTTTACAATGATGCGAGAAAGGAACTTCATGTGCCGGCTCTGCTTGATATTCTGGGTGTTTCTTACACCGGTTCGGGTCCGCAGTGTCTTGCGTATTGCTATGATAAGTCGCTTGTACGCGGTGTCGCATCCGAAATGAGAATTGCTTCTCCCGACGCGTTCTTCATTAAGCCCGATAATACCACCTTTGAGATTCCTTTCAAGTTTCCCGTTCTCGTTAAACCGAATTTCGGAGATTCAAGCTTTGGCATAACGCAAAAAAGTGTTGCGAATAATATCGAAGACGTAGTAAATGGGATTTCCGATATAAGGGAAAAATTCGGGTACGATAAACCGATTCTTGTTGAAGAATTTCTTACCGGCAAAGATTTAAGTGTCGGAATTATCGGCAATCCTCCGGAAGATTATACCGTTCTACCGATAATCGAAGAAGATTATTCTTCTTTGCCTCCGGGTTTGCCCAGAATATGCGGATATGAGGCAAAGTGGCTTCCTGAGTCGCCTTATTGGAATTTACGTTCGCTACCTGCAAATCTTCCGGAGGATTTAGAAAAAAGCATTGTAGAAGGTTGCCTTGAGCTTTTTGAACGATTTGAATGCCGCGATTATTGCAGGTTTGATTTGAGATTTGATTCAGAGGGCACACCAAAACTTCTGGAAATCAATCCGAATCCCGGATGGGTTTGGGATGGGCATCTTGCCAAAATGAGTAAACTTTCAGGTTTTTCTTACAAGGATATGCTCTGGATGATTTTGCAGGCAAATGAGCGGAGAATCGCTGCTTCGGAAATTTAAGTAAATATTGATTCTTGATTGAGTGGAGTCCGAACCGCAAAGAAATAAGGCTTTGTGTTCGACTTTCCGAAGCTCAGGTTTCCTTTGTTAATCAGATGAATTCAGTAAAATAGCCCAAAGTCCAAAGGCTGCTAACCGTTAGGATGTTGGGTGGTTGGGAGGTTAGGGGATTTGCTAAATCCTAAATCCTAAAATTAGGACGCAGATGAACGCAGATTTCCTAAGATTTCTCTTTGTTTTTTCACTAATTTACCAATCAACTAATCAACTACTGTACTACTTCACTTTTAGTGAAGTAACGGAAGTTATCTTATTAATATAACTCTGTCCGTATATACATTGTTACCTACTTTTAATTGGTAAAAATAGATTCCACTGGAGAGCAATTGACCGCTGTGATCATTACCATACCATCTATATGAATAATTGCCTTTCATTTGAGTATAATTAGTCAGTGTATTTACAGTTCTACCGGATATATCGTGTAATGTCAATTCAACGTGATCCTTATCCGGAAGAGAATATTGGATTGTTGTATAATTTGAAAATAATTTTGGATAGTGCGTGCATTCGATATCGGTTAATTTGCCGTATTCTTCTATACCACTTGTAAATGATGTGAGTCTTTCGAGTATAAAAGCTTCAGTGTAATTCGGGTTTATTTTATCGGGATAACTCTTGACACAGACAACGCCTGCATAATTTTCTGCTACGAATGAGTAGCTTATAAAAGTTGTCGTATCATAAAAAACAGGGATAGAGCCCGCATAAACTGTCATAGCACAGGTATCATAAGTACGTACACGGAGACAACTGTAACTGCCGTAAGGTATATTGACAGTACCGTTTAGATTCGAAGAATCTACGTACGAAGTAAAGAATAGTACGAATAAAAATTTGTTAGTGTGTTAGAGCGTTGGTGTGTTGGTGTGTTTTTTTTAACGGACTAACTGACCAACAGGCCAACTGTTTAATATATATTTGGGGGCAAAATTACATACAATATACAATATAGTATTATAATACTGTTGAACGATGCCCCCTTATATTTAGATAATTATATCTTTTTTAGGATAACTTCTAGTTTGACCACGGAGCGCGGCCACCGCGAGGTGAGCCACCTCTAGAATTTTCCGTACGGGGACGAGCTTCATTTATATTAAGCTCTTTTCCTTTAAGTTCTTTACCGTTTAAACCGGCTATTGCGGCATCAGCCTCAGCTTTATCAGGCATTTCGACAAATGCAAATCCTCTGTTTTCACCTGTATATTTATCTTTAATTATCCTAACTGAAGTCAGCGTTCCATAAGCTGCAAAAGCTTCATTGAGTTCTTCCTCAGTTAATTGTGACGAAATGTTACCTACGTATATATTCATATTACCTCCTTTTAGGTTAGAATATTTACATGTTTTTGTAAATGTAATTAATTTCGAATACGCTTTTAAAGAAAACGTATTAAGATGTATAACCGTCAAAACCAGAAGGGAGATAAATGAGAAAAAAACAATTATATTCCTAGAGATCTTTGAGGTTTCATAACCTACATTTACTGAATCTAAAATACTTGATTTTCAAGAAAAGTCAAGGGGGGAATTTAAATGACCGATGACCGAAAAAAACTTACTGAGAAGTCAAGGGAGGTTGGGTTCATTGAGTTTGAAACTTTAGTTGATTAGTATTAAAGAGACAAAAAATAAAAAAATAGCACTGCGAGTCATCAGTCTCCAGTCGTCCGTTTTTCGGTCAATCCGCAAACGATCTAACTGTCCAGCTGTAATTCGAGCTCTTCCATCTTGACAGTAAATATAATTGCATATATCATCCTTAATATGATTAATTTTTATTTATTTACTTGTAGTTAATGGAGTTATTTAAATGTGGAATTTTAAGAATCGCGCATTAATTGTGGCTCATCCCGATGACGAAACCCTCTGGGCTGGAGGTACTGTTCTTATTAATCCCTCGGCAAACTGGGAAATAATTTCCTTATGTAGAAAAAACGATAAGGATAGGAGTTCGAAGTTCTTTAAAGTGATTAAAGAGCTTAATGCTGTTGGTGATATCGGAGACCTTGATGACGGAATCGAACAATTGCCTCTTGAAATTCGGGAAGTCGAACAAGTAATTCTATCACTTCTCAAAAAGAGAGAATATGATATTATAATTACACATAGCATTAAAGGTGAGTACATGAGACACAAACGACATGAGGAGACCGGTAATGCGGTATTGTCTTTAATTGAAAAAGGAAAATTAATTGCAAAGGAGTTGTGGATGTTCGCGTATGAAGATGGCGAAAAAAAATATTATCCCCGTGCAATCGATAATGCGGATGTGTATACGATGCTTCCGGAAGAAATCTGGAATAAAAAATTCAAAATTATTACAGATAAATACGGTTTTCCCTCTGAGGGTTGGGAAGCAAAAACAACCCCAAAAGCTGAAGCTTTCTGGTGTTTTAAGTCGGTAAGTGAGGTCAGGGAAAAGCTTGTATCCAGGAGTAAAGAATTATGAAAGTACTTGTAATGTTCGATTATCCGGCTTCTCCGGGTGGACTTGCCACGCAGGGCGCGCTTTTATACAGAGGTTTGACCGAGATGGGTATAGAAGCTTATCCTGTGAATTTCGAATCATATCAGGAAAAAGAATGGTATTATCACTGGTTTAAGCCGGATATAGTTGTTGGAGTGGGGTATTGGGGGCATACCCCCCAGCTTATACTGCACCCGCAGAGATTTGGATGCCTTGCTATTCCGTGGCTGGTTGCGGACGGATATGTTGGAAGTTATCGGGAGATTCTCGGTGCCTTGCCTCTTATTTTAGTTACTTCAAAGTGGGTCAAAAAGGTTTATAAAAGAGACGGCTTGAGCGGTGAAAACATTACCGTTCTCCCGGTCGGCTGCGATACCGATTCTTTTATTCCGAGAGAAAAAAACGACCCAAAAATTGTTGCCATTCGAAAATCTCTTGGAATAACTCCTGAAGAGTTAATGATTCTGACGGTTGGAGGGGATGCGACTTCTAAAGGCGCGCAGGAAATAATGCAGGCTTTAGCAATTAACGAACCGAAAGCGCCTCCCTGGAAGTATGTATGCAAAGTTTGGCCCCAACCACGCACGGAAGCCCAAAATCTTATTGATATGCAGCTTGCGGCGCAACTTGGTATTTCTAAGAAAGTTGTTTACGCTTCTAACGTAATTTCGAGAAATTTTATGCCCTATCTTTTGGCGGCTTGTGATATCTATGCGGCTCCTTCCCGCCTGGAAGGGTTTGGAATGACGCAGATAGAAGCCTCATCTTGCAGTAAGCCGGTTATCGGCATTAAAGCAATGGGAATGCTGGATACAATGGTTCACGGTGAAAATGCTTTTCTTGCCGGAGTAGCACAGGAGATTAGAATTAAAGAGATGTACCTTGGAGATTATCCTGAAGATAAGCAGGCACAAAGAGTTATTTTTAAAAGACCAAGAGCAGTTGATTTTAGGGCGAGCGTACATGATATTGCTAATTATATGATGGATTTGATGGAAAATGAAGAGTTGAGAAGGAAAATGGGTGAGGCAGGAAGAAAAAGAGCGATTGAGCTGTTTGATTATAAAGTTGTGGCTAAAAAGTTTGTAAAAATAGTCACGGAAAAACTTGGAATTTCATGAGATGAGTAATTATAATAGAGATCTAATTACACAGGCAAAAGAAACAGCAATAGAAGTTTTACTTCAAAATGCAAAAGGTCCTTGTGATGGATTGCCCAGGACAGCAAGATGGGGATATCCTGAAGCTTATACGCGGGATTTAATGATATCTTCTTTAGGTATTCTAGCTTCAGGCAACAAAAAATTAATAGGAGTTTTGCGTAAAGTACTCAAAGAACTCGCAAGAAATCAAACTAAACTTGGACACATACCTTCTCTTGTTAATGACCCGCAAGACAAAGGGGCAAGTGACAGCACTCCGTTATTTTTAATGGCAACAGCTATTTTTAGGAAAGTTACAGGCGATGAGAATTTTCTTGCTGGTACCGTAGAAAAAGCAATGAAATGGATGGAATATCAGAGTCCCGGGGATAGGGTAATCGTTGCACAATTACCTACAAGTGATTGGAGAGATGAGTTATGGGTCCTGGGTTACGGACTTTTTGTAAACACTATTGTTTATAGCTATTTGAAGCTTCTTGGTGATAATAAAAGGGCCAAAATATTGAAATCCACGATGGAAAAATTTACGATAAAAGGAACGAGAAAAAAAGGATGTATCCAGGAAGGTTTGATATTGCCCCGTAAACCATATTATGCGTTTTGGTCATATAAAACATACAGGAGTGAACGCTTTGATCTTTTAGGTAACAGTCTGGCAATTCTTAGTGGAATATGTTCTGTAAAAAGAGCCAATGCAATTATTTCCTGGGTTGAGAAAGAAATTAAATTGTTGCAAGATGAACATCTTTTAGCGGTTGATTTGCCTCCAAATTTTTTCCCTTTTATATATCCGGGCAACCCTGACTGGATGCCGAGGTATGCAACTTATAATAATCCCGGAGAGTACCATAACGGTGGAATCTGGCCTTTTGTGTGCGGTTTCTACATAGCTGCTTTAGTCGCAGCAGGTAAACACGAACTTGCAGAGCATAAACTTATGAATTTAACCGAATTGGTAAAAATTTCGCGCAGGAAAAAACTGAATTTCGGGTTCAATGAGTGGATAAAAGCACAGAACGGGCAGCCAATGGGACAGGATTGGCAAAGCTGGTCGGCTGCAATGTACCTTTATGCAGCCAGTTGTGTTGAAACTAAAAAAACACCTTTTTTCGAGGAAATTAGAGAATGAAACCCTTTTGGCTTTGTTTTGTACCGCTATTCTTCGCGGTTGATGCTATTGGCGTTTTACCTATATTTATAAGTCTTACCGAGGGAATAGATATTAATCGAAGAAAGAATGTTCTATTTCAATCTATGGCAACTGCTTCGGGAGTCGCTCTTGTCTTTTTATTTATTGGTCCTACTTTAATGAGGCTTATCGGTATCAGTGTATCGGACTTTATGATAGCCGGAGGAATTCTTTTATTGACCATAGCTCTTACGGATTTAACGAGAGGTAGTAAACTTTTGAGATCCGTCGACCGTGAAGCTCTTGGTGCTGTACCAATCGGGGTGCCTCTAATAACAGGGCCGGCAGTTCTTACAACGTCTATTATTCTTGTAAACTCATATGGTATTTTTCCAACTATTTCCGCAATACTTATAAATGTTTTTCTGGCTGTCATTATTTTTAATTTTTCCATACCTATTTCTACCTTCCTTGGAAATGCAGGAACAAAAACTTTATCCAAGATAGCAAGCCTTTTTTTGGCATCGATAGCGGTAATGCTTCTTAGAAAAGGTATAATCGAGATTGTAAAAACTTACTTTGATCTTTGATTGACCAAATTAGGATTCAGGGATTAGTATATTTGTCAATTAGTGAATTAGTATCAAAAAATATTTGTGCAATTTGTGTGATTTGTTGTTGAACTCAGGTCTTAGGTCTTGAGATTTAGGAAAAAATACCTCCCAACCTCCTAACTTGCTAACAATGTATTATATATATTTGGGGGCAAAATTACATACAATATACAATATGGTATTGTTGAACGATGCCCCCTTATATTTAGATAGTTATATCTTTTTCAGATAAATTCTATTTTGATTACCAGGAGCGGCCGTAGCTGGATGATCCACTTCTTTCTCTTGAACCGCCTCGAAAGCTTTCCGTACGTGGACGAGCTTCATTTACAGTGAGGTTTTTTCCTTTAAGTTCCTTGCCGTTTAAACCTGCTATTGCGGCTTCAGCCTCAGTTTTATCAGACATTTCAACAAATCCAAATCCTCTGGGGTCGCCTGTGTATTTATCTTTAATTATCCTAACTGAAGTCAGCGTTCCATAAGCTGCAAAAGCTTCATTGAGTTCTTCCTCAGTTAATTGTGACGAAATGTTACCTACATATATATTCATATTACCTCCTTTTAGGTTAGAATATTTACATGTTTTTGTAAATGTAATTAATTTCGAATACGCTTTTACATAAAACGTATTAAGATGTAAAAACGGCAAAACCAGAAGGGAGATAAATGAGAAAAAAACAATTATATTCCTAGAGATCTTTGAGGTTCCTTAACCTACATTTACTATGACTAAGATACCTTATTTCCAAGAAAAGTCAAGGGGTAAACTGAAACAAAGATAATAGGACGCAGATGAACGCAGATTAACAGGATTTATTTTTGTTGTTTAAAACTCATCCCACAGCCCCTGAATTAGCCACGGATGAACACTGATCTTTTTGTTTTAACTAAAACCTAAAACCGAAGACCTTAAACCTAATTTCTCAAACAGGGATACGGAGACACAGAGAACACAGTCTATTTTTGTTTGCTTTTTAGCTAAACAACACCATACTCACCATTTTGAACGGTGTGCAGCATAATAAAAAATCACAATCGTGAAAAAGCTCAATAATTCGACTGGAATATCAAGCATAGCATGGCTTATCGTATATTCTCCAAGTGCTACGGAAACGAGATCCAAAACTATCGCCAGGATATTCGCGAAAGCTAGTATAAACGCAATAAATCTAAACTCTAAGGGTTTTAGAGCAATTAAGATATACCATACCAAAGAAATTATAACGGCACCTCCTGTGCCTCTTAAGATGCCTAAAATCGTTGGATGTTGTACTCCGGTATTTCTTATCGCCATTTGAGGGAATAAGATAAGAAAAAGACCCATGAGGAAAAAATAAGAACCACATAAATAACATATTATACGGAATGGTATAAGCCAGGAAGAGGGTATTTTTTTAATTGTAGATATTTACATGGATTTGTCAAGGAAGGATTAGCCACGAAGCCACAAAGATAATAGGACGCAGATGAACGCAGATTGACTCAGATTTTTGTTGTTGTTAAGCTAATAGCGAAAGGCGAAGAGCCAAGAGCTTAGTTTAACAACAAATCACACGAATTGCACGAATAAAGAAAAATTTTAATTTGTTTTTACTAGGACCTGGTATCTGGTATCAAAATTTGCGAATCTGAAAATTCAAAAAACAAGACCAGGCCCCTCTACTCTGTTAAAAAAAACAAAATAAATGGTTTGTGTGGTTCAATTCTTTTTTTGGGGTTAGGATTCTTACTTCTTTTTTTCAAAAACTATCTAATGCTAACTCAAGAACATTATCTATCGAGTTGGCGATGTCATCATCGGTATTTATAACGTATATGTCTGGCGGGATTCCTGTACCTTCATAACATATATTGTCTATCGAAGTAATCAAGCAATGAGTAAGAGTATAAAGCCAACCGTTCGGTATATCTCGCTCCATGTTTTCAGCAAAAATACCTGTTGTCGTATCACCAAAATGAGTAACGTAAGGAAGCGTCCGCATGGCAAGCGTAAAGTGTTCTGCCGCACTGGCTGTATTATTATCAGTCAAAAGCATAATTTCACCGTTGAAAGAGCAGTTACCTCCGGGGGTAATTGAAGATAACTTGTGGGGTGTTAAATCATTATGTTTTGGACCATTTCTGTATCTTGTATAAAGATAATCACGTTCCTGGTCAAAAAAACGACTGGCAATATGCTCAACATTAGCAGGACTTCCTCCGCCATTTCCGCGAATATCGATTATTAGTTTATGAGAAGACGAGAATGTTTCGACCACCTTATCGATGTCTTTTGCCCATTTGTTGACCGTATTGGCAAGACCGCCGGTGTTGCTAAATGAACTAATATGAATATATCCCGTACCGTCGTCTAAAGTGCCGTATGTAAAGTACCCATTTCCGGCTGTGTCCCACGTTTGCATATAATTACTTTTTATAATTTCAAGACTGAATGGATTTATTTTTTCTACCGAATCACTCCCGGATCTATATACTCTTCCCATTCCCTTCAAGGTAATGTGTGGATCATTTAATGGGGCGATCAGGTTGGATAAAATATCAAATAATTCCGTATCTGTGGTATTCTCCGAGATAAGTGAACTATGCACATTATAAAGACTGTCCCAATTTACATTTTTATAATCAAATAAAGCATAATGAAGGTCAAAATCTTCCCAGAGGATTTCAAAATTATTAGTGGGTGTGTTCTCGGGCTCCGGACCTACTAAAGGAGAACACTGAAGATATGAGAAAGTTAATAATATTAGTATAAACGTACATATTTTGTTGCTTTTTTTCATGATAGTTTCCTTTGTTTTAAAGCATTAATCCAAAACGGAATTTGCCGAGAACACTTTTTAACACAAGAGGTTCAGAAACGTAAAGATAGTGAAAATCAAAGCCGACAAAACCACCTATTTTTCTGTTAAATGCGTAACAGTATCTTATTTGACACGATAATTTTCGATAAGTATTTATAGAGGTAAACTTACCACGGATGAGAAATTCTAATATTGACATATCCAAAATTTCATCATCAAAAAGCCCCCAGGGTGGACGATTTGAATACGTCAAAAATGGTGAATACGTCTTTAAATAAACATTGCTCTTCTGATCCATTCTATAATCAAGAAAACAACCGATATTCAAAGAATATGCGTTTGTCCATGTCGGTATATCATCGAGTAATAAATCTAGATATGTTTCAAAAAGACCGCCGACATACATCTTAAATTTATTATCTTTTGACAGGATAAGCCGATAATAGTCTTCTTGACCATCTATATGTAAGTAGCCAAAACTTCTATGAGATATATCGGATCTTACATTTCCGTAACTTGCCGAATTATAAGATGTTCGAACACTTTTACAGCCGGTTGTAATAGTACAAAATGTCCCTCCTAAAACGTTTCCGCCATATAAGAGAGGCGAGAATGCTTTATCATGAACAGTATAAGAAGGAATATCAAAACTGATTCCATGGGTTCTCTTTTTCTTTTCATGTTGAATGGCAAATGAAATATCAATTACTGAAGTATCATTATCAGGAGAAAATTCTCTGCTATAGATATATTCATGAATATCATTATGGAAAACCGAATCATCTATTGTCGATCGGTATGAGCAAACTTCTATAATACTGCCGCTTTTTTCAACAACTAATTTAAAGTACAAAGAGTCGTTTAATATTACTGGAGTTGTTACATCGCTTTTTTCTATCAAATCTTTATATTGTTTATTAATATAGGTTTTTATTTTGGATATGTCTTTTTGAACAGATTTTAATTGCCGTTGTCCTTCAATAATATTAATTTCAACATTAATTGAAGAAGGCTGAATAGATACGGGAAATAAAAGTCCAAAGGTAAGTAAAATTACGAAGTTTTTTTTGAGCATACATCAACCTTCTTTGATTGCATATCAAATTTTGAGCTTGTTTTTGACTTTTCTTGCTTTTCTACGCGATACCGGAATTTCTGTATCATCGACCATCTTTAGTCGGTATCTGCTGCCAGCGGCACTTGAGATTAATTCTTTTATTTCTCTTAGGTTTACAATATAAGAACGATGCACTCTTAAAAATAAATCTGAAGGTAATCGGGACTCAAGAATCTTTAAATTTTTCTTGTAGAAGAGATAATTGTTTGCAGTATGAATAGATGCATAATCCCCATCAGCTTCAATCCAGAAAATCTCTTCCACGCTTAGCAACTTGACTTCATCCTTGCTGTTTATGGCAATCTTTGATACTTCCTGACTCCTAACATGGTTGAGAATCCGCGTCGCTTTGGATTCCCATAATTCCTTTCTTTGAATGTAAATCTTCGCCTTATCAATTGCGTCAAAAAGTCTTTTTTTCGTAACAGGTTTTAAAAGATAATCTACAGCATTAACCTCAAAAGCCTGTATTGCATATTCATCGTAAGCTGTAACAAAAATAGTCGGAGGAGGAGCGTCCAGGAAATCGAGTACACCGAAACCGTCCAGCTCAGGCATCTGAATATCCAGGAGCATAATATCAGGGGAAAGTTCTTGAACTTTAGATATTGCCTCAATGCCGTCTCCGGCTTCCCCGACAACATCGACATCACTTTTTTCAAGAATAACTCTTCTAAGATAGTCCCGCACCAATTTCTCGTCATCTACTATTAACACCCTTATTTTGTCTGACTTAGAACTCATAAATCTTATCCTTCTTTACTTTTATTGTATTGCCTGGGGATAGATATCTCTATTTTTACTTCTCCATTAGTGTTTATCTCGAACGAACCTCTTTTTCCATAAATGACTTCAATCCTTTTTTTGATATTCTCAAGACTGTGTTCAGGAACAAGACGAACTTCTGCTCTGCCGGTATTCGACACAGATATATTCAATTTGTTATTCTCTTCTTTTATAGAAATTTTTACTTTTCCTGTTTTTCTTTTCTCAACACCATATTTTACTGCATTCTCAACGATTGGCTGAATAAGAAAGGGTGGAAGTGAGCAGTTTATCAATTCCTCATCTATATCCCATATAATTTTGAGTCTATCTCCCAGTCGTATCTCTTCTATAAATAGGAATTGTTTTATAAATTCGATTTCTTCACAAAGTTCTATAAAGTCCTTCTGCCCGCGTCTCATTGAATATCTGAAGACCTCTGAAATAGCTGCCAATGCCTCCTCTGCTTTACCTGGATTTTCGTGGATAAGGGACTGAACAGATGCCAGGGAATTGAAAAAGAAATGAGGATTTATTTGAGCCTGCAAACTCCTGATCGAGGCTTCAAGCCTCGCTATCTCCGCTTTCTTTTTTAACTCGTGTGATCTCTCCCTGAAAATAAAACCACTTCCTAAAATCAGGGAGAAAAAGCCGATACCAACACCAAATTTTACGATACTCTGAGAAGGAAAAGGATAGTATCCGAAGAACAGGAAACAAATGTAATTACCGACAATTATCCCAAGAAAAGTTCCTATGAATAAGAGGGGAGCAGCAAATAAAATCCGGAGATATGTTTCCAAATTCTTTACTCTGGAAAAAATTAGTTCTAAGAGAGCTCTATTTATAAAACCTATAGCAAAGGAAAACAGTACAGATATAAAAAACGTTTGCAGGAAATAGACATTTCCAGCCGACTGAAAAATAAAGGCAAACATAAGTGCTGCAATTAAAAGTACAACTACATATAAAATAAATTCTTTCATATTATGGGAAGATTAACATAAATTTTATAAAGGCGCAACTATTTTTCCGATGAACGGTTGAATTATTTCGATGAAAGGGAAAAAGAGAAAAGCACAATTATTTTAACAACAAATAACACGAATAGCACGAATAAAAAATTTTTCTATTTTTTTTTGACTAAATCCCAACCCCTAAATCCAAAATCCTAAAATTAGGACGCAGATCAAACAGGATTAACAGGATTATTTTTTGTTTTAACTAAAACCTAAAACCCAAGACCTTAAACCTAATTTCTCACACGGAGGCACTAAGACACAAAGCCCCTCCACACAACCGATTTTTATTTTTTTAAACAACAAATAACACGAATAGCACGAATAAAAAATTTTTCTATTTTTTTTTGACTAAATCCCAACCCCTAAATCCAAAATCCTAAAATTAGGACGCAGATAAACGCAGATTGACAGGATTTTAGTTTGTTTTAACTAAAACCTAAAACCGAAGACCTAAAACCTAAGTTGCCACGAAGGCACAGAGGATGATAGGATTAGAAGCAGTGCAAGTTAGTGATTCAGGGATTAGGGATTAAGGGGTAAGTGTTTTTTCTTAATCCTTGCTTTTCGTCGAAGCTTTGCAACTAATCCTTAATACTTGATTGTCTTCCTGCTTTTCTGCTAATCCTAAGAAACTATTTGACTATTTTTTAATTTAACTATTTAACTTAAATTCGAAGAATTTATGTAATGTAACAACAAATCACACGAATGTTTTTTTAAATGTTGAGATTTGGACCTGGACGTACACTCTTGACAAATTAACTTTGTTAATTATATTAATAATAGAATCAAGATGAGAGGCTATCCAAAGGGTTCTGTCCCGCGGTAATGCCTCTTTCTTTTTTATTCCTTACTAAAAGCGAGTTTTCCTTTTAAATCATTCATAAATACTATATGAGACATCATTTTTCTGAAGAGTGAAGAATATACATGGCGATTTGGTATCATTAATTTTAGCAATTTCCCCTTTTTTATAAGGTATTTAACAAGGCAGTGAAAATCTCCATCTCCTGTCACTATCAAAGCTTTATCATAATTTTCAAATTCTATCATAGCCTGTAAAACTAATTCGGCGTCCACATTTCCTTTAACTTTGCCATTTGGTAATTTTAAAGTCGGTTTAAATACTAAAATATATCCGTATTCTTGTAAATTAGTATAAAGGGATTGATTCTCATTAACATACCCTATAAATAGGAAAGCTTTGGTTATATTATATTTATCCTTTAGATATATTCTAAATTTTTTGAAATCTAAATACCAACCCTGATCACGTATCGATAGGTTGAGGTTTTGACTATCTATAAAAGCATAATTGTTTTGCTTGTTTTTCATAAAGTCTTGTTTTTAATATAAGAGAATCCAAGAGTTTGGCAAGTTTGATATTCAATTGCAAAGATATGTTTCGGACTGATAAGATATGATCACTCTATTATTAATTCCGAGACCTGAGACCTGGTATCCGGTGTCTGATATTGTCGTCTTAATGAAGATTATTAATATTTATCTTCCAAATAGAAGAAGTACCTTCAACATTAAGCAAGTCCATTTTCTTTCCGAATTGTGATTTTAAATTTTCGATTAATTCATCCGATGCGTGAAAAACATATACATCCGAGAAATCTTCAAGATTTACCATTGTTTCAATATTTTCGATATCAGGTGATGCCCGCAGAATATCGATATTCCCGGAGTCACATTCCAACATGACAACCATAAAATTAACCATACCATGCTTAAAAGCAAAATCGGTGATGAGCAAAGGCGCACTCGCGCTTGAAAAAAGGCGCGCGTCTTCAATATAACAATCCCATTGTCTGCCGAGAAACCAATGTCTACCTAAAGAAATGTTAAGCATAGAACCTATACCAATCACGGTAAGGGCTACATAAACAAATGAATAGACGAGACTCCCTTTTTCTATCTTTTCACGCAGGAAGTTGGTCATCACTAATATTATACCGGCAGCCGCGAAAATTAAGTAGCGCCACCACCATGATGTCATCCCATTTCTCACAAGGTCAAGGATATAAAAAAACACGAGTCCGGGAAGTATAATCAGCAATAGAAAATATTTAGTTTCTTTCTTAGTCTTTCTTAAAAGAAAAACAAAAGCCGTTACAACTATATGTAGAACAGCAAAATTTAAAAGAAAAGCGCTCATTGCTCCGGGTGGAAAGTTTTTTGATGCTTGATCAAATACATAGAAAAAGTCTATTAAGGAAGAGAAAATACTAAACATGTAAAAACATTGCCCCAGCAAAGGAAATAAGAAATGAATCTGTTGCCCCGCATTAGAATGCCATGATAATGAAGAAATAATCTTATCGAGATTAAAGTATAGATTAAACGCCCACGGCAGGTAAAGAATAAAACCGGATACTATACTGATAAAGCTCACTTTTATAAGGTCCTTTCTCGTTACCAAAACAAATATCATATGCCCGAAGATAATTATACCTGAAACAGGTGAAGCATATAATGATAACGCTACTACGAATGCATACCCAACCCACCATTTGAGATTGTTGTGTTTTATACCTTCCAAGAACAAGTAATGCAACAGGATTAGAATAAAAGACCATAGAATATAATATCTTGCCTCTTGAGCAAATATGTGAATAAACGGAGAAACCGCGTAAAGGCTGATTGCAATCCAACCCGCGAGTTTTGAATTAAAGAGACTCCTAGAAAACAAAAACAAAAAAGGTAGAGTGAGTATAAAGATAAAAACTCCAAATAACCTGAAATCTACCGGATCGCCGCCTACTATTCGATACCATACCATTAAAAACGGATAATGTAATGGATTCAAATTTCTTGAAGTAAATAATCCTTTTAACTCCGACGCTAATGTTAATGGCTGCTTATTTAGATGATATAGGTCATTATAAAAGTGAATATTTTTAATTTCATTAACAGGTACGAGTGAAGGATAATCTCCATCCGGAATACCGGAAGTATGCTGAATTGTGGAAATTTCATCAATCCAGAATAATTTATAATCCAGGCGGTAAAACTTAAAAGATATTCCTATTAATACTATAAAAATGTATAGATAAGGTTTAATCAGGAATTGTCGGATCGTTCTCATGACATAGGGAAATTAACATAAATTTTATAAAAATGCAACTATTTTTTCGATGAACGGTTGAATTATTTCGATGAAAGGGAAAAAGAGTTTTAACCACGAAATACACTAAAGACACGAAACCCAACCACACCTTTTGAATTTGTATTAAAAAAACACACGAAAAATATTGCTGTTTTAACTAAATCCCAACCCCCAAATCCCAAATCCTAATATATTGCCACGGATTAACACCCTGGTACGGTCGTTCCTCCCTACAGGGCAAGCAGAGAAAGACAAAACACGCAGAGAACACAGAGTTTTATTATTTTTTTACTAATTAACAATTGACTATTTAATAATTCGACTGACCCAAAGGGTCCATAAAACAATTTGACAATTTAACTTAGATTCGGAGAATCTACGTATACAAAAAACAAGACCAGGCACCTCTGTTTATATAACACTACATATATAAAAATAATACAACTTAGTATTAAATAATATCAAGTAATAGGTATTGACAAAATAGAACAATTAGTTATATTAATCATAAAAAGTGAGGTTGTTAATGGTGGCTAAGTGGTTGAATGTTGAAAAAGCTTCGAAATATATTGGTGTTAGTACCAGTAATCTTTATTCGATGGCGCAAGCGGGTAGAGTGCCGGCTCATCGAATAGGGAAAATGTGGAGGTTTGATGCTGGCGAACTAGATGGCTGGATTCGTACAAATAAGCCAATAAATGAATTCTTTATGTCGGTTGATTATGATGTTGATAATAATTTGAAACTCCGATTGCCTCAAAGGGAAGCTTATTCGTCAGCTTATGAGTTCTTTTCTAAAAAAGGTAGGAAGGCTATCATTCAACTCCCAGTAGGTTGTGGAAAATCGGGTTTGATTGCTATTTTGCCATTTGGAATTTCGAGGGGTAGAGTTTTAGTGATTGCTCCAAATTTAACAATAAAAGAGGAATTGGCGGCCTCTTTAGATATCGCTAATAGAAGAGAGTGTTTTTGGCATAAATGTAAGATTTTAGCTCCTGAGGTTATGTCTGCAGGTCCTTATCTTGCTGTCTTAGATAGTATGGATGCTAATATTCATGATTGCGATCAATCGCATTTTGTATTAACAAATATTCAGCAACTGGCTAGTAGTGCTAATAAATGGCTGTCCCAGTTTGAAGATGACTATTTTGATTTGATTCTTGTAGATGAGGGGCATCATAACGTGGCTATAAGTTGGAGGAAAGTTTTCGAAAAATTTCCCGATGCCAAAGTTGTAAGTTTGACGGCAACACCTTTCAGAAGTGATCAAAAGGAATTGGAAGGGAAGCTCATTTATAAGTATTCTTTCAAGAGTGCTATGATAAAGGGATATATAAAAAGACTCCAAGCTAGTTATGTGGCTCCAAAAGAATTCTATTTTACTTTTAAGGGCGATAAGAAATATTATACGCTTGATGATGTATTGGCATTGAAAGATGAGGAATGGTTCAGTAGAGGTGTTGCTTTATCAAAAGTTTGTAATGAACATATAGTGGATGCTAGTCTTGGCAAACTTGAATTTTTAAGGCAAATGGGTACAAATCATCAGTTAATTGCAGTAGCTTGTTCGGTTGATCATGCAAGGCAAATTAGATCTCTGTATGTGGAAAGAGGGTATAATGCTGCCGAAATACATAGTAATATGAGTCTTACAGAGAGAGAAAATGTGATAAGGGATTTGCGAGCAGGGAGTTTAGATTGCATCGTACAAGTGCAGATGTTAGGAGAAGGATTTGATCATCCCAAATTAAGTGTTGCCGCAATTTTTAGACCTTTTCGCAATTTATCTCCTTATGTTCAGTTTGTTGGTCGAATTATGCGAGTTATTGTTCAGAATATTCCAAATCATCCAGATAACATCGGACATATAGTTACCCATATTGGGTTGAATCTTGATAAACATATGCAAGATTTTAGGCAATTAGATAAAGCCGATCAAGAGTTCTTTAAAGGATTATTGGAAGGAAATGAGCTTGATATACCGGAAGAAGTATTAGCTGGAGATACAAGAACGAAAATGAGTAGAGAAATGGTTGTAAATGATGAAATTATAGAGAATTTCTTAGAAGAAGACTTTATAAGTTTGGATGATGAAGAATTAAGGAAAGCCTTAAAAGCAACCGCGGAGAATTTAGGCTTTGATGCAGAACAGATAGAAGCTTTTTTAAGTAGTCAAGCAGTTGATAAATTTCGCTCTGTTAAAGCTTCAGGAGCATTCGCGAAAATACCACAAAAGCAAAGACAAGAAGCTAGAAGACGATTGAACGAGAAGGTTAAATCATCAGCTATAATCTTACTGAATCGGTTGAATTTAACAAGAGTAGGCCATGATCTGATGATGAATACCGATGAAAGTATTACAGGAATAAACTTTGTAGCCGCAGTACAGATGATCAGCCAAGAGGTAAATAATCAATTAGGTATTGAATCCGGAGAACGAGGGAAACTAAAAATTGAAGAGCTGGAGAAAGGACTAAACAGTTTAGATGATATTGTTAATAGGATACATAGAAGACTTTTAAAGATGTTGGATAAGAAAGATGAGTAAAAGAGGTAAATGTCCATCTTTAATTTCTGGAAGTAATGGAAAGCCGAGAATTGAATGCGCTAAGGGGAAAAGACATTGCAAAAGATGTGGAAAAGATATATTGAAAGGAGAAAATTGTTCTTCTATCCCCAACCCTAGAAAAATGAATAGCAGAACTACTTACTGTGTAGATTGCTATAAGGAAATACTGCGAAAAAGTAAAGTAGACCTAGAATCCTTGAATGCAGAATTGTTAATAATTCAAAAATCATAATATCCCTTGTAGCTTTATATTATAATCTTAGTTACTTCTTTAATCCTGAAATATATAAAAGTTCCTCTGCAACTACACGAAGATCATCAGTTAGTTTATCTATATCTGTTCGTTGTGCGTTGAATCTTCTTGAATGAGCCGAAAGATCTCCGAGTTTTTTCAGATTCTTTAAACCTTTTTTTGTATTTCTGCTAAGGTTCCAAACCGATTCCGAGATCGTTGTATTTATTAATTTTTCAAGTTCCGCAAAATTACCTGAAGAATTTATTATTTTATTTTCAATCTTATAATTTTCAAAGGATTCGATGATTAATGTTTCAATCAAACGCCTGATCATAACAGCGCAGGCATCGTAGCAAGTCTTATCATATGTGATATTAATTTGATAAACTATTTTCTCTATATATCCGCGAGTTTGTCTAAACAAAGAGTGAGGTAAAACAGTGTCTTTTAGAGAGGGGGTAACCTCTTTAGGTGGTAACAGATATTCATCAACTTCAGTCTGAATATTTTTTACTACAGAAAGTATATCCCGATAGAAATCTGTCATTATTCAGTTTTTAGATATTTTGGAAAAAATCCTTTTAAATGTTTCGACATACTAGCAAATATTTGATCAATTTGATCGGTACTTGTTTCAGATGAAAGATGGATTTGTAAATCAATATGAATTGAAGGGAAAGATGCGATATTCTGTGCTTGTGCTAGTGGTGTTTGAATTTGATTTTGGCTTTTAGATTCTGTTTTTGTATCCTTGCGATCAATATCTTTTTTACTTTTTGTTGCTTTCTTTTTTTCTGTTTTTCCAATTGAAATTTGAGTGCCTTTTGATGAGTCCGCTTCACACAGGAGAGAATACAGCCTAGTCATCCTTTTAGCAGCATTTTCCCCTGAGCGTGTTTTTGTGGCAAACCAGTTTTCGGCCACAGATTTTTCTTTTGAAGGTTCAGGTATTGCGTCTAGTAATTCCTTAGGGTAAACTTTTTTCTTAATAATATTGCAAACCTCAGAATATTTTTCTTCGTTTCTCCAATCATTGGCTAAAGCTGTAATATTACCTTTCTCGTCAATAAATCCAAGTGTTTTTAAATATGGCAACACATTATTTTGAGCAGATTTTTCGGTTATACGAAGTACAGGAGCAAGATAACCTGCTGTTATTTGGTCTGGCATTGATTGTTGAAATCTTTTCCTTAAAGTCCACCAATTCTTTGGTGGCAACATTGGGAAACTTTGTTTGTCTTTATTAATCATAATTTTCTCCTTTTTTTGTTAAGTTGATAATTGTTGCTTTTTGAATTTTAATAAAATTTTTTTACTTATATAACATAGTGTTTTTATAATCATAGTATGAAATTTATTGTAAATGACTCCTATTATACATTTATTTTTTCATCCTTAATAACAGTATTATCTTTAAAGAAAAGTGTTGCATTAATTGTGCCATTGTCTTTATAAATTACTTGAAGTCCGTAATTGTAATTATATTTTTCATCTATCATAAAAGATATTATTTTATCCACATCATCTGCAATTTCTGTATGAGAAGATCCTGATTTTTTCTTACATTCAATAATTAATATATTCTTTTTTTCTTCTCCCGTTTTTCTATTGTGTAATATAATATCTGGACGATAAAGTTTTCCATCGACTATTTTTTTATTTTCTCCTTCACGATTAAATTCGATATCAAAGTATAAATCAGAGTTTTTTCTCTGCTTAAATTCTTTCTCAAGGTGATTTGACAATTTATGATTTATACAAACTTCGTGCAATTTTCTAACGATTTCTTCATTATTGTTACCATCATCGTATCTTTCCTTTTGAAGCCCAAATAATTCTCCATCATTTTTTATTAAAGACTTTAAAGCTGATATAATTATTCCTTTAATTTCATCTTTTTTTATAGTCATATCATTAATCATATTTTGAGTTTTGTATTTTACTTATATAACATAGTGTTTTTATACTCATAGTATTTAATTTGGTTAAGTGTTATATTTTCTGTAAAAGTTAAACGAGCTGGTTGAAAGGGCCACTGATTACCTTATAATAAAAATTAAAAAGGGAGGTAAAAAGTGACCCAAATAGATGATAAGGGATTTAAGGG